>Ga0207886_10103_pt1 | contig 114871 bp, 124 predicted proteins | sample LinPmetageLP35_FD_184048 | JGI IMG/M metagenome (GOLD analysis project Ga0207886, IMG submission 184048) | Marine viral communities from the Pacific Ocean - LP-35 (SPAdes) | ecosystem: Environmental > Aquatic > Marine > Oceanic | place: Pacific Ocean | collected 2009-08-31 | reverse complement strand
CCCTAACCCTAACCCTAACCCTAACCCTAACCCTAACCCTAACCCTAACCCTAACCCTAACCCTAACCCTAACCCTAACCCTAACCCTAACCCTAACCCTAACCCGGACCCGGACCCGGACCCGGACCCGGACCCGGACCCGGACCCTAAATCGCCTAGCGCAAATACTAATTCCAGTGATATTTCATAATTAACCTAACTCAAGTAAATTACGTCCGATTTTAATAATTTTTAATTCTACATGTTATATTATTGATTCTTTATAATATAAGCTTTTTCAAAATACGCTAGTCGTATTTTTATTACAGCTGTAATTCTGGTGTGGTACGATATGGGCGCCAAGGGCGCTAGGATACTAATTCCACGCCCGTGCACGATTCCTTTCGCAGCGTGCATCAAAATAACTACTAACCCAATTAAGAAGATAATTAGTGATTTAAAAAGCCCTAGATTAGGGCTCTTTACTAGACTTCTTTTGACTAAAATCGGTAAATTTCTGCCAACGCTAGGCCCGATCCGGATACCTATTCCGCTGCCCGCCGTCTGGATACCGATTCCGCGGCGTGCCCCTTTAGGGAAATCCAATGGGAATAGGAACAAATTAAATAAATCTAAATAACGAGATTTATCATTTTAAGAATAAAAAAAAGAATATATTAGATAAAATTATCATCAGTTTTAAAATAAATAGTATTAAAAAAAATAAAAATAAAGTTAGCTCTGAAACCGAAGCAAGCTCGGCAGAGCCGCATCCGATAACGTGACATCCAACCACCAAAATCAAGTGGCCTTGCCACAGTGTGAGCCGCATATTGGGGATAGGCCGATAAGGGGTTGCGACTGCGGGATTTCAAGCTCGCTTGTGACTGATTCGGGATCCAAGACGTGGACTTCGGGGACCAGGTTTCACTGGACGCTGCCAAGGCTTAAAGAAGTCGCTTCTATCGCGAGGAAGAGCATCGTATGATGACCTGATCGTATGACTTTTTTGCTTGAAGAACTCCGCTTACCTTTTATGCTTATCAAGCGAATGGCATGACCTCTGATCTTGCTCTCTTTTGTCAACCACACTGCCACCTAAAGCGATCGAATTTGTAGAAGTCGCCGACTCACCTGATCGTCATAAGATAGAACTCGAAAGAAAATGATACAAATACAACGCAACTCATCTCCCAACCGTTTCTCCTGTTCTAGTCACCTGAAGAAGTATATGCTACGCAATGTCTCAGCCCTGGAGGATGTTGCTTACCCGCAGCCAACTCGCTGCGCACCCTTCTCCACAATCCTTTAAGCAAACATACAGGACGCAAACAAGCCTGTTTCCACGCAACTTCAACCAAACATGCAAGACACAAAGCCGTCTTTGTAGAACGCAGTTTCGCCCCGGTCAGCATCGCCCTTACACTAGCCGTCCGAATGTCACCCCCTCATCGCGAACCCCTTGGATTTTATCAGGGCTCCTCCTCGTTGGAGGCGGCCTGGGGTACATTTTCTGGCTACAGAACAACCAGGTAAAGCCTGTAGGAACGGACAATGACAAGGACCGGGCCAACTACCAAAAAGTCTACGACGAAATTGCGCTCCAGCTAGAAGAAAAGGATGAGCATGACGATGGAAGCTTCGGGCCTGTGCTGGTGAGGTTGTCGTGGCATACCAGCGGAACGTACGATAAGGAGACGAACACCGGCGGGAGCAACGGAGCGACGATGAGATTTGCGCCCGAAGGTAGCCAGAGTGCGAATGCAGGCTTAGTATATGCGAGGGACTTCCTAGAGCCGATAAAGCGTGAGGCTTGGACAGCCAGTCCGTGGAATATACTGACAGATATATAGTGAAGTTTCCATGGATCACATATTCCGACCTCTGGACTTTAGGCGGTGTTTGCGCCATTCAGGAGATGCAGGGCCCAACAGTGCCGTGGCGGCCTGGCAGGCACGATAAAGACATCGCGGGCTGCTCGCCAGAGGGCCGTTTACCAGATGCAGCGAAAGAGCAGCGTCATGTGAGGGCTGTCTTTAGTCGCATGGGGTTTTCTGACCAGGAAACTGTTGCTTTGATCGGAGCGCACGCTCTGGGGCGATGTCACACTACTGCCTCGGGCTACGATGGCCCATGGACCTTCAGCCCAACGGTATTCACGAATGATTATTACAAACTCTTACTGGATGACAAGTGGACAGAGCGTCAGGTATTGGACTTCCAGATGCCCTTGGAGGTAAAGCAACAATCCGACTGACATTGCAATTAGTGGAAAGGACCAAGGCAGTTCCAAGACGCCACATCGAAATCTCTTGTTATGCTGCCAACTGATATTGCCCTTATCAATGATAATGAATACCGCAAAGACGTACGGCGGTACGCTGATGATCCGAGCACCTTCTTCTTAGAATTCAGTGCTGCGTATGTAAAACTACTAGAGCTTGGCGTACCATTTGAAGAAGGCAGTGAGAAAATGCGTATAGAATTTGGGAGGAGAAATTAGAATCATTTCAATTGCATAACTTCGGATGAGTCTTCCTCCTTCAACTGTATAATCAAGGTCATCAAATAGATCAAAACCAACTAGGCCTTCCAATTGGCGAGATAGAGGCGTAGTAGGAGTGGTGCGAAAGGTGGGGTGCTGAACCCTGAAGAGGCATCAGAAAGACGATCAAGTCTTCCACTCACCACTCTTAACAACGAACCCAAAGAGCGATAGGACTGGTTCCAAATCCATCTCTACCCCCTGATCTTGAGGCCCTCTTCACAACCCATGATGATCCTGAGGCTCTCATCACAGCTTTCATGCCCATTTACTGTGACCACGTCAGAGCAGATCGGATCTTCATGCAACCGCGAAATCCACACACTCAGGTATGCAAAGTGCTAAGATGGAGGAGGCTTGAGAACATTCCATTGAAGTGTTCAGTGACTTCACGGAGTTTATAGAGTATCATGATATGGAAGACACTTTGGCGAGCTCACCACTCATTAAAGCTTGCTGATATGCCATTCATGACCACGATCATAATTCTGAGTTGTTACGTGAGAAACCTGAAATCTTGTTCCATGTTTATTCTTCAAAGTACCATAGCACTGCGGCTGGGCCGTGGAGGGGTTGTTGAAATGGCTTTCAAGTCGAACCTGTCCATCAAGACATCCCATGGCTCGACTGACACCGTGTTATTTTGACGACTAATATCCATCTCTTAGATCATATGTACACTTTCGAAAATATCTTGAGTACCAGCCATTCGACTACGTGTCTATGTTGCCATAGCATAGTGCCTCAAACTTGTATCAAGTCTCACAGCTTACAAGTTCCATCCCTGTATCAAACGGGGGATGCATAATCTTAGTAGGTGAAAGTCGTACTCGATCCCCTGCTGGCAGCCACAGATGGTGCAGAAGGTAAAGATCCATTCACAATCCAGTAGACGACGTAATTGAATCCTTGTCCGTCATAGAACGGAACCAAGTTGATGTTACTCCCATTTGCAACTCCCGTAAAGGTCAACGAGTTCGCTGATGAGCGCTTCAGAGTACTCAATGAAAGCGAGGGATTAGAGGAGAGTGCTGTATTGCCATAGTTGCCACATAGAACAGTCGGTCCAAACGCCACTGCTGCAACATTTGCGTTGTCGTTTGCAGCAATTTTGCGGAACCACATTGGCATCTTGACCACGATCACGTCTCCTGAAGACCAACTACGTGATATCTTGGCGTATGACCCCGCAGTCACAGGCACACCTGCACTTGCGCCGTTGATGGTTATCGTCGCTCCCGAAGTCCAGCCAGGGATACGAATAGACACGGTAAAAGTGCCTGAGCCAGTGATCTTGATGGTGGAAGTGTCGGACACGGGGAACGTGGTGGATTGTGTGACAACGACACCGCGAGCAGACCAATTAAGAACGGATGGGGTGAAGAGGTTGACGTAAAGTGTCGAAGAATCGTAGAAGTAGACTGAGTCTGCGAACTTTGTCTGAGTCTCCAGACCAGTCCCTTGACAACACCAGAATGAATCATAGTCTGTGGACCAAGTGCCACCACCCCAGGCTGGACCCAAACCTCGCTTTCCTCCAGGATTAAGCGAGGAGAAATAAGTGATGTGTCCGTGGCTGTCAGATGGATTTTGCATTCCCAAGAGGTGATTGAGAAGAGCGCGCTCGTAGAAATCAAAGTAGGCTGTGTTGGTAGGATCTGTCATCCACAGCTCCCGTGTAAGCTTCAACATATTGTAAGTGTTGCAGGACTCGGCAGTGTCTGTGTTAAGGTATCCAGCAATTGCGTTTGGTGCACGGAAATGCTCGGCCTGGCTATTGCCTCCGATGGCATAGGTGTGGGCATTGACAGTCATGGTCCAGGCATTCTTCGCAATCGTCAAGTACGAAGTTGTCCCAGTTGCTTTGTACTCCTTGGCAGCACCAATCCACTTAGGGACCTGTGTATTGGCATGAAAACCGTTGAGCTGGTCCTGATTATTGAGCAGAGGAGTAAATTGAGACGTATGATCGAATCGCTTAGCTGCGGTGAGGTACTTGCTGGTACCCGTCATTAGATAGATCTGAGCCAGAACGTCGTTCATGCCGCCGAACTCTGTATTCAAAACCATCTGCATCTTGGAGGTGGATAAGTTAGCAGTACGATTGTCCACCCAGTCTGCAAGAGCGATGGTAGCAGTCTTGGCCGTGTTGTCTCCCATGGTTCTCCACACATCGAGAAGGCCGGCGAGAGTCTTGTGGATTACATAGTATGGAACATTGCCGTTGCTGAGCGTACCTCCTTCCATAGCATCAAAGTCAGACTCTGGAAAGCCCGATAAGTATCCGGCGGCGAATCCAGCAGCTCCATTGTTCTGCTGACATTTCCGAAGCTCAGCAGCGAACGATATGGCCCGATCTCGGCAAGTCGTATCTTTCAGACTGGCCCAGCACTGTGCCCAAGCGGTGAGAATATGGCCTTGCATGTGGGAGCGGAAGGGAAAGTCGGGCGCATCCCATCCTCCATTTGAGGCGGCACCGTTGGTCGACAACTTGTGGTTTGATCTGAACACATAGAGCATCCGGTTCACATCAACGTACGTGAGGTAGTTCAGAGTACGCTTTTCGTTCTCCTGCCACCGGCTGGATGTGAGAACAACATCGCTAAGCGAAAATTGGTGGGCAAGCACACCAGTCTCCGGGACGACGGGTGAGACCTCCGCTCTGGTAGGTATGAGCAGGAGACTAGCCAAGGCAGTTCTCAGAAAGCTTATCGACAGCATGTTCGCAAGATATCAGTCGAAGCCGGGGGCGTTTTGACAAATAAAAGGACACAACAGAATTATTCGAAAATATACTGAACGGAAGGTTCTTTAAGTACATTTCATATGAGCGACATTTAGACATTCGAATGCCTAAATATTTGCCAAGCCAAGTTAGAAGCGTACAAACCGGCGAAGAGAATGATGTCGATCGCCCTAGTCTTCAAAGACCTGCTGATGTACATGCAGTACGAGACTGAAAGGGAACAATTTCATTCCTCCAATTGAGTAGTCCATTTCCTACTTCTACAGATTTGAGCATACGCTGAACTAAGTCCCGGAAGATAAAGTTTGACTTTATTTCTTGGGAGCTGGGTAACCTTGTCCAAGTTGCGACTGGGCTATTGGAGCGCATAGAAAGTAGAAACCGGAGTGCTCGCCGCTTTGGGAAATGAACAGATGAGCAGTCTTATTCTCCCCGCTACCCCGCACCACCATATCGCATACCCACCGGGAACGTCTGAATGTGGAGCAGATCCGAAGGTTACAGTGGGATTAGTTCTGAAGAATGCCTTACTGACGAACCATGGCTCTACTTAAAAATCATTACCCAACCATTACGCCAAGTACGCCCACCCCCACCGGAGATTCATGTTCACAGTCCACTTTACAACTTGCTGCTCTCCTTGTTGCAGCACAACTCCCCATCCTTCACAACCGCTGCTCCCACCTCCTGCTTGTGCTCCACACCCATCAACGTGCTCTGGTTGAAGCTCTGCACGCTCTGCGGCACATCCAAAGCCGGGTTCTTATCGAAGAAGTTCACCGGCTTGAATGCGACCTTCAACACCTCACATGGCATAACTGGGAAATCCTCGATGCGAGGAACATGGTTGATACCAAACTGTACCCAAACAACGATATCGTCGTCCAATACATTGTCCTTCCGATCAGCAAAGCTACGCACACCGGTTCCGCCTCGCGATTGATTGGTGTATTTGCCACCAGCGTACAGCTCTCCATCCTTGTATGAGGTCACGTAGATATTGTGGTCTGCAAACTCCGCACGCTTGTGGTGGAAACTCTCTTTGTCGGCCAACATCTTCTGGAAAGGAGGAGCCATGATCTTGTACGCAACAGACTTTCCATTGACGGGGTTCTTGACAGCTGCGTTCTGGATCTTGAAGATCCGGTTAACATCCCAATCTAGGTCGTAACCACCAGATGTGGTGATGGGAGTCTCGGAAACAGTGTAGCCAACACCGTGAGGATTGAAATCAGAGCGTGGCATAGGGTGTGCCTCATCGAAGACGACTCTGTTGAGTGGGCCATCGATCATAGGGTCCACACGGAGAGAGAAGATGTGCTGGTGGTGAGCAGCCAAAACTCCAGGGTGGACGACGGTTCCCCAAGGAACCGAGATCCCTTCGTCGATCGGTTGGGTGGATAGAATTCCAGTAGCTCTTACCTCATACATGAACTCGCCAGCTTGGTTGAATTGGAAAGCCAGGATATATTCGTAGTTGGAGACCGTGATGATAGACTGGAGAACCAGTTCCCGATTTCTTACAACAGCAGCACGACCAGTACGGTAGTTGGTGTGCTTCCATCCGATTCCGGCATCTTGCTCATGGATACAGACGCAATTGGGCATTTCCAGAGGCTCTCCCTTGTCGTCACTCAGGACAGCAGAGAGGTAGTAAATCGATCCAAGACAGTCGCATCCCAGTTGCAAGTTGTTGGCCATGATTCCCGCACCTGCGTCTCCAAGATCGAAGGCAGCTTTCTTGTGGTAAGGATGGCGAGGATCAGCATAAGGGATGTTCATGTCAGATAGCGAAAGTCTGTAGAAGAGGGGACGACCAGCGTAATGCACATCATACAAAACCATACCCTCGCGCTGGTTGAAGCCCACTTTGAAATCCCACTTCTGCCACGAAACAGAGTGACCCTGCTCGCTGAACTTGGTGACCTCAAATGAAGTTCCTTCCGGTTGAACAACATTCAATGGTTTAATGTCTGTTCGAAGATCTTGAGCTTCTGGGATATACTCATTCGCTGGTTGCACTTTGTAAGGAGCAGGTTCCTTGATCGTCGCATCTGCACCAGTTGGAAGGAAGTCGATTCTAGTAACCTTCATTGTCTCGGCACTCACGACTGGAGATATGCTGATTGGCATAGCGTAGTGGTTGCTGTCGAGTTCCGAGGAGTTGTTGGGATCTCGTACATACAAGAAACACTGAAACATTCTCTCGTCGTCGGTGAATAGGCCATCGTTGATACCATCAGATCCTGCGCCCATTAGCTTGGATTCTCCATGACTGATGAACCACTTACCATAAATCCATGGATCACTGATAACAACGGTGCCCTCTGGAAGTTGAAGCTTGGCAATCTCGGCCTTGACACGCTCGTCCTCCAGAGCGATTTGCTCGACTCGGATGATCTCGTCTCCGTCGGCATTGCTGTGGACATTGGGTCCAAGTCGAACATTGCTTTCCACCTTACCTTGAGTCAAGCTCACGATTGCCTCATGGAGTTTGTTCTAGAAAATCAGCATTTGTCATTCAGAAGGCAATGCTCTCGTACCGTGTTGCGAAGATAATACACCACAAAACTTCTTCTCTCAATAGTGGGGGTGGATTGTCCAGCATGCTCAGCAGCAAGGAACGGGACCAAGTCTGCCTTGTTGGGCTCTTGCAAAGTGATGCTTTTGAACTGCACGTTTGTATTTGCAGGCCATATCGATCTGATAATTTTTGCAGATTCGGTAATCTCACCGGCAGTCAAAGGGCCGAGAGGATGCTGAGGCGTAGTCTTCTTCCCTCCAACAAATGGGAGGGAGCTGATGATCTGTTCTGTCGACATTGTGTGATGAAAGGAGGGTAAGTTTGCAGAATATGCAGAAAACAAAAATGATTCTGAGACTGGACGGTCGTGGAATCTTATATGTGAGTAGCTGCAAGTTTAGTAGTGAGGGGCACCGGGTAAGGCAGATTCTCGTCTTGTTATTGGACTGCACTCCCGACCCGAAGCCGTACCTTATCGTTGACTGGGTGGCAAGAAATGCCCCGCAGCCCGACTCGGATGTGCATACCAGATACGGCATCGTGGGGGAATCCACCCACTGTTTTGGTGGTAGCTCTTGATTTGAATGGTCTTCTGCTAAGTTGTCCCCTTGAAACTTCAGATAAGCGCGGATTACGCTGTTGCGAATTGTATACCGGGTTGAAGGAATTCACTGTTATTGCCAGTCCGATAACCAGCCTGGATCCGAAATGCTGAGGCACAATGCCGGAGGCACAGTGCGATACTCACGAGCCAGAAGATATGACTTGTGCGGATTACGAGATCTCGTCCTGCTTATGCCTACTCTCGATCATAATGTAAGGTAACCGCATCATGGCTTGCTACGACCCAATATAAGTCGAATGACTGACCAGGAAAATAAAGACCTTGAGGTCTTCTAAGGACAGACAATAAAATTACATGCCAAGTCGAAAGGGCTGGCTGGAACAGAAGACATGCGGAAATTCGCTTAAATCCTCCCAGACAACACTAGCATCAACATGCACTCATCTGATACTGAGGAACGGCCGCAAGTGGGGTTTGTAACACGAGGGATGGTCGTCTCCCGGGTTTTGAGAAGTCTCATCGCAGCGGACGTCATCTTCTTGCGAGGCTAGATAGCTGAAAGTGGGGGTACTTGAGCGAAAGGAAAGACAGGAGAAAGGGAAAATAGAGATTGTTTGAACAGCTGCCATACTCAACTAACTCCTGACTCGAAATCGATAGAATACCAAATCCAAGCAGGCAATACCAGGACAATTAAGTATCAATCTGGAGTTGTCAAAGAAATTTCAGTCTCCTCACCTAGCATCAAAGCATGTCTCCCTCCAACTTACCTCCCTCCCACAAATCCTCAATCCGCACCAAAGTCTGGGCAGAACTCCGCAAAGTAGCCCTCCCCGACTCCCGCTTCCACCACGATTACTCCTCCTTCATCGCCGACTTCATCGGTTCCTCTCACGCAACCGACCTCCTCACCTCTCTCCCTTGCTACGAATCCGCCAGGACGATCTTTATCGCACCCGATAATTGCGGTATCGCGCGTTGCTAGATGGCAAGATTGTCCTCGTGACCACGTATGGGATACGTCGCGGGTTTTGGGTTTTAGATCCAGACGTTATTCCTCGGGAGAAATGGGAAATGGCGAGTTTGTTGGATGGGATGGAGAGGCTGGGACGGCATGTGACGTTAGCTGAGATCAAGAGGGAGATCGGGAGGATTGATTTGATGGTGACTGGCACTGGTGCGATTAATTTGCAAGGTCTTCGATTTGGGAAGGGGCATGGGTTTTTTGATTTGGAGTGGGCGATGTTGTGTGAGATAGGGGTGGCAGGGGAGGGGACGCGGACGGTTGCGGTGGTGCATGAGTGTCAGGTTTTGGACGAGGAGTTGAGGGGCGAGGAGTGGGATACTGGGTGTGATTTTGTGGTGACGAGTGAGAGGGTTATTGGGGTTGAGGGGGCGAGTAAGCCGAGTCGTGGGATCTTGTGGGATAGATTGGAGGAGGGGATGTTGGAGGATATTGAATCGTTGAGGGAGCTGAGGAGCCTGTTGGAGTGAATAACATCACAGCACCTCTGTGTCCTAGCGAATTGTGACACACACGTTCCCGCTATAATTCTGAATGCTAATGTTACTTCTGGCGGACATGGAAAGAAGACATTGCTTTGCAGAAGTGCCCTGTTCTCATACCGAGTGCGGTCGTTCTCCTGCCGAGCGTCAACATCGAAGTTGGTCTGGAGAGAACGTGGAGTTTATCCTTATAGTGCTCTCTATATTTGATAACGGAAAGGGGAATCGTGGCGCGCTATCACTAACAGGGGTGAGGAACATCAAAATCATGTAGTAGGGTTGAAGGTGACTCCATTGATATTAAGATACACGTACAGGACAAATTGCGCGTTCGCTGCAAGTTGTATATTGGTCGTAAATGAAGCAAAGAAACACAGACTGATGCGATGCAGAGAACTCCATTTGATGCAGATATCCCTTGTCTAACGTGCTGAAGTAAAGAAAAAACAGTCTGACAAGACGCTTCTGCGAAGAGCGCTCAATAAACAAACAAGAATATGCAAATGCCTCAAATATCCCATCGAACTCCCACTTCCATTATGAAGATCCGAGGTTGATAATTTCGTAGCCAGATCAGAAGTTGGAAGACGCGTTGACGTTGCCATTGCGTGCTGGGGCGTGGTAGTTCTCCAATGTGCTCTGGAATGGGCTAGTACTGGTAGTTCCTGCCGCAGACACACTTCCGGTCTTCTCGTGTCCTGTGTTTCCAAAGCTCATCAATCCATCGCTCTCATCCGAGTTCTTTCTTCGGCCCCAAATTCTGTATGCCACAACTCCCAATCCTGCCAAGAGTGCCGCTCCACCGATTCCAACTACGACGCCGATAATGGTGTTTCGGGTCTTGGAGCTCATACCGGATGATGAAGAGCTGCCATCCTCGTTGAGGTCTGCTGTGGCAGTTGGGAGGGTTGATGTGACGGTGGAAGAGGCAAGAGAGCTGAATGTAGATCCAGACTGGGTGAAGACGGCAGTGCTGACAACCACGAATGTTGTTGGGGTAGGTGTCACCTTGGCAGTAGTCTTCGTGGATGACTCCTTCTCGGACGATGTCGAGGTCTCCTCTGTTGATGATGTTGTTCTCGTAGGAGTCGATGAAGCGGATGTGGATGGAGTCGCGGAGGGTGAGGTTGTAGGGGTATTCGAGGGACTAGTGGTGGTTGTTGTGACAGGAGGTGCGCTCGTAGAGGCCGAAGAGGATGATGGAGTAGGTGTGGGAGTAGCCTCTTCTTCGGATGATGATGATGTTGTTGTTGTGGGGGTGCTGCCAGATCCTGTTCCTGTTGCTTGAGGTCCAGCAGCGGAAGATTCGGACTCTTCTGCTTGTCTGACCTTCAGATCACGACCGTAGACATTTGCATCGAGCCATGTGGCTTGGGCGATGGCGAAGAGGAGGGTGAGGATGGCGAATAGCCTGAGTTGAGGCCGGGACAGCATGTTGATGGTGTTGTGTTTGTGAAAGAAGAATGAAATGAGGTTGAAGGGCGACGACGACCTCGATCGTATTCGACGGGGGTGGCCCGGTCTGCGATAGAGTGTGCGATGTTTCGCCTGGTTGTGCTAGTTGAAATGGGGGCTCGAAACGACCGTGAGAAGTGCAAGGGAAGAAGGTGTAAATTGTTTCTTTAACGAGAGAGGGGGGAATGATAGAAGGGCAAAGAGACAAGGACGGACAAGAGAAGAAAGTGGGAATACGAAGAGATGCCGTGACGACGACTGAGTGTGATGTTATGCTGGGACGGGACTGGACTGGACTGGCCGACGCCGAAGAAGATCCACAAATGTTGAAGTCTTGCAACTCGTATTTTTTCAGATGCTAGGCCTAAAAGGTGCTAGCGACCGAACCCTGAGTGCCTGAAATAGGTTCTGGAGCAACGCTGACAGGACAGCTCAGTTCGCTAGCCTCGCCTGTCTAAGCCTTCTAGAAGATTGGAGCACAACACATGTCAGTGAAGTCAGTCACATCATCATTTTGAAAGTATTCACGATGTTGGAAAGTATTCAATAATTGTATCTATAGGTAGTCAACCAATCATTACCATATCTCAGAAAGCCTTAGTTGCTTCGCTTCGATCCTGGTGGCTCGATTAAACGGTTATCTCACATGAATATTGCTATCGGCACCCCTGCTTGATGCCGACACCTCCTTTACGACCCTTGCAAATTACAGATTGATAACGCAGTAAACATCTTGTGACTTTCTCTCTACAGAATACCACATGTTGATCCAACTCGGCCTCCTCATTTTCAATTCCATATAAAGTATAACTACTTCCTCACTCGGAGAGTTTTGCTTTGATGATCTTGGTAGAGGCTTGTATCAACGCGGCACACATGGGTAAAAGCCGAAGCCGGCCCGTCCAGCTGCCGATCCGACGAGGCTGCACTGAATTAGGAAGCGCAACCTCGTCCCCTCCATCAATAGTTTCAATCCCCGCAGCCTTGCTCCCCTCCTCTCCTCAAAATGAACGCTGCAGACGACGATACGTATATTGACTACGAGACCTTTTTATCTCCAACCTTCTCCCCAGCCTCATTCGCGAACAATCTGGTCATTGGCACAAACAATCCAACAGACACACCCCTCGATTTGTCAACACCTCTCTCCCGAGTACTATTCGACTCCCAAGAGATCAACACCCACATCGATACTCTCACCACTAAGAGCGCCCTCCCTCTACTTTCTCACACGCAGGAACAGAGCGCTTCCAGTGCGCGAATAGTACAGGAGATTGACTCCCAGGTTGCGAGCTTGAATGATGGATACAAGAGGCTAGAGAAGGAAGTGCTGGTACGATATGAGACCGCAGAAGAAGTTCGCGCCGTGGCTGGCAGATTATGGGAGACCGTAAGACTGGGACGGTCAGTTGGTCGATGTCTACAATTGGGAAGGCAGCTTGAAATACAGCTGGCAGAAGTGGTAGGGACCGGAAATCCAGTGAAGGTCCAAGGACAGAAGGAAGATCACAGGGCGCTGGTACGATGTTCGAATACCCTGCTAAGTTTGCGCGAATTACTGTCGAAGAAAGGAGAGGGAGAGGAGGGACATGGCTTGGAGAAGGTGGATGCCGTACGGATGTTGCAAACTTCCATCGTCAATCCGGCCGAACGATCGATCCTCACGAAATCCCAACAAATAGTCAGAGAGTTCTCAATGAGCACTCTATCCAGTGGTGCGAACACAACTACCTTTGCCCAGACAGCAGATACAAAATCGAGGACGACTTCAGCGTTGATGTCACTGTATCTTCTCTCGCCATTACCGGATGCCAAACTAGGGACGAAGAAGTCAGAGAAGTGGGAACCAGAACTGTTGATCCATGCTTTGCAGGACTACCTACGGACAGCCCTCACGTCTTCTCTCGCATCTCTTGCTCGAGCTCTTGCGACACTTCCCACTCTTGACAGAACTCTCCTCGAAGTATCTGCTCGATGTCAGAACATCCTAGCCTTGGAATCCCTCCTCTCCTCGACTACCCCGCCTGCACACCCTACGCTACCACCACCAGCCGCACCTCCTAATTTCCTGCAACCACTGCTTACAAGTCTGGAGACGGGGAGTCTAGCAAGTTATTTCTGGCGGACGCTGGCAGGCGGGTTGAGTACCAAGGCTATGGAGATCGTGAATAGGGGAGGAGTCAGTGCGAGGACGTTGAAGAGTAATAGGAATAGTGTGAAAGATGCTATTCGGGAGTGCGTTATCAGAGGAAGTACACCGCCGGCAGGAGTCGGTACAAAATTGAAAGGAGAAAATGTTGAGAGGGCATGGGAGAGGGAGATTGCTGTTATGGTGGGGAGTGTGGTTGGCGCTTTGGGGAGGTGAGGCATGTTAGAGGTGGGAATTCCTCCCATGTAGAGTGAAGCCATGGAGATGCTCTCTCTACCTCCATTAGAGAGCGCTATAGTTCCATCTATCAATCTAGTTGGTATTAGGGGGAATAGATATCAGCCAGCGGAGCGAGGAAGAGTATGTTATAAAATCTGCTCAACCATTTCTCGCATCGGTCTGGCTTCTCTGCTGCTTTGAGCTCTCTCACAAAATTTTGCGTTGTACCCAGATCTCGTGTATCGACCTCCTCATTCCTGCAAATGGCAAAGTAGTTCTTGGTAAGGTATCGCCTCGAAATTGTCTTCTCGCTCGGACGGGATTTTCACATGTCCGTTCTCGAATCAGAGCTTTCAACGGTCTCTCTATATGGCTTAGAACAGAGGAGGTTCGCTCATTGTACGACAATTTGCTGCCATTTTCGGAACTGTAGGTGATTGTAGTATTAAATTCATCTATATCTATGATCTATGATCTATAGCATCGCAAATGTATCACGATCTTCCGAGCCCCTTTCTGTTCCGCCGGTGTCACACTCTTTAGATATCTAGCTAAGTCCCAAGAGTTTTGTCTAGAAGTCTCCATACATGCCTCACTCCCGCTTCACTTCCTCACAAGCGTTCTCCTCTCTTCGCGTACACAGGTCCTTCTGGTGGGTGCTTCTCCTGCCGTGTAAGTGGCCACGAGACGCATTCCGCCCTACCTGAAGCTGAAGGCATTTCTTATGGCGATTGTGGCCGTGGTGATGCCCACTGGATGTCTCTTTGTCCATGCTTTTTTCTTAGCTCCTTATTTAATGCAATCCTCTCTCATAGTTATTCAGGGCCAAAGACAACAAGCATATTCCAGATATTGCCTCACAGTCCCATATACCTGACTCAACTCATCCGACATCAACTGGGGTCCATTGAGATGATCCCTTTGCCTGGCCAGCTGGTGTCTCCAGAGCGCGATGTTCCAAGCAAAGCTCGAATGTCCTACACCTGCGAAATCAGACGATTTGAGCAGAACGAGGTAATCCACCAGAGCCTGCTGATCGAACGTGAAAGCCTCCAGCTTTTCTTTGTCTGCTCCTTCCAATAGCTGATGTTTCGTCGTCACGCTCAAGTTATACGCTCTCGCATCTTCTGCGAATCGAGCAATCTCTTGAACGTTCCCCGACGCTACGTACATGACAGTCGTTCCCGACGCAACTGCTTGCTTCAGGTAGTTCGTGGACTGCGTTTCGTACTTGGAGTATTCGTACAGCGACGGAGGCCAGCCCTGTTGGGAATCTCTCTCGGTTCGCAAATGCACGCCGAAGAATGTATGGTTCCAGATCGGGCTGCGAAAGTCCCCATGCAGATCGAACTTCTGCACCAGATTCCGCAACGTCGTTGTAGCCACTACTCTCGTATCCTGGCGGAACTTGAGGACTTTCCCAAAGTCCAATGCGAATGCTTCCGGGTCTGAGTAAATAGGATATTGTAGGTATGACCTATCGAGGTCTACTACCGGCTTCTGTACATCCGTCGCATTGCTCAACCAGCCATAGAACCTCTCCCTCCATTCTTCCGGGTGATCAATTCCCTCCGGTGTAATCTCCTCCGACAGTTTCTCCGGCGTAACGAAAATAGGACTCGAGTCATTCGATTCGAGTTCTTTGAGTATATGAAGCTGCGGGCACGAAAGACGGAGCGACTCGACGAAATGCGGCTCGTCGAAAAGGTAGTCGAAGGATGTGCGTTCTCTGTTCCAGATATCTGCGATGTTGGCTGGATTCCGTAGGATCATTCGTGGCATGGTCATGCTCGCGCCAGCGGAAATGGCATAGCGAAGACAGTTGAGGATCGAATTGCGTTGGTTCCCTACCCCGCCGCCGGAGTTATTGCATGTGAAGGTCAGGTTTGCGTTCCATTCTGTTTTCGCACATACTTCTCGGATGGCTGCAGAGTCGAGAGGTGCGTCGTCGAAGATATCTGTTGCTTTTTGCAGCCATTGTTCTGAAGATGTGTCTTGCGGAACTGAATCTGGCGCTGGGCCGGCTGAATCGTGAGCGTCCCACGGAGCTCGCAGCGAAGTGTATGAAGTGTATGGATGGTTGAAGGAGAGGTAGAACCAGAGGAAGCAGATACAGGTGATTGATGCCAACATTAGTTTACGGCCATTGTAGGGCCGCGATAATCGGAATGGTACCAACGCCATGCCGGGTATATTCGAGATGCAGAGAGCAGAAGAGACGTTGGAGGGTGAGGTGGGTTAGGATGCACTCTAGGGGATGATGGGATGTTTCCCGGCTTGGCACGTTAGGCTTGTTTAGCTTCCAGGTTCCTGGATTTCGGGATCCCTTGCGCTAATTCAGGGGTGTCAAAGTTCGGGCATCCAGGGGCCGCTCCAGAATGTCATCAAGGTTCTAGCATCAAACCGAGGAGGTTCAGGCTTGTCTTTAATGGTCATTTCAGAGCTTTCCATTCCATTTGGGTATTATTACACCTCCACCTTTTAGACTTTTCACGCATCCCCTCTAGCATCCTCATCTTTGCTCTTGGTCGTCATCGTCCTGCTGTCACTGTCGTCTTGAACCTCAGTTGTGGCGATGCGCATTTCTTTCGTAGGCTTTGCCTCCCCTAAGGTTTCGGTATTATCCGGGTGTTCTTCAAACACTATCTCTCCATCTGATTCTTCGTCAACTGCTTTGCATTCTTCCTTGTATCCACCAAAGATAGCAAGAATGCCCAAGTCGTATGTGACCAGAAGTGACCCCGCTATCACAAAAGCAACCCAAAGCATTTTCTTTCCAGCCAGCACTCCAGTGACAAAAGGACTGAAGCTTGACACGGATGATCTAGCAATATTGACGAAGCCCATCATGGCTGTGCGCTCATGTGGCTCGACGATTCCTGCCAGAAATGCGGATCGAGGTGGGGTGTCCATTGATTGTGTGCAGGATCGAAGAACGAGAAAGATGATGGAGGCTTTGACAGAACGAGGAGCGGGTATCAACGAAAGGAAGACTGCTGAGGGTAGATGTGCGAAGACCATGGTCTATCTAGGTTAGCTTGTGTATTTTGATGCGCTCAAGTGAGATGTTCACCTTGACGTTTCCAAATCTCCTCGCTAACGCCGCCGCAAAAAGCATTGAAAAGGCCGCAACAAACGTCGTAATGAAGAACAAGGTACCAATCTTGCTCTCTGGGAGACCGAATTTATCGTGGAAGAAGAAAGTAATCCATGATCTAAGAAGATCAGCTGAGAGATATCAAGTGTCTGAGGGTTGGATGACGTACAATGGTGCGAGGTTACTACCGAATGACTCCAAAGCAAAGAGAGCACAGATTCTGGCAACGACGAACTTGCTTCTACGACTGAAGTTCGGTATCTTTGAAAGTATGAAGTTTCCTTTGTACAATTTCTCTCCTTCCGTTGATGAAGTCTCCAGGTCCTCAGCTGGCAGCTTCACAATCTCACACTCTTTGCTTAGAGATAGAACGATGCAGATCATCACTACTCCCAGTCCAGCATAAATGAAGAACACTACTCTGTATGCCCGTATCGAGTCCCAGAGCAGGCTTTTCAGCATTAAATCCAGCAGCCAGCCACATACACCCATGCCGAATGCGGAGCCTGCTGCACCAAGCAAAGAGTACCAAGCATATATATCTCCTCGTTTCGCTTCGGGTGTAAGGTGGGCAATGGTTGACTCTTCGATGGCTCTGAATGGCCCTATTTCGTTGCCGCTATATCATTGTCAGCATTTAGTTTACAACCATGTATATCGGACAAACCTTGGACTGATGACTCCAACAATAGCAGCGACGAGCAGTATCCAGTAGTTCCCTACCAACGCAAATACCACGCCCGAGACCGTCATCAACACAGCACCAAGAAGCAAGATTGCCCTCCTTCCCAAAGCATCCGCAAAGATAGTCAAAATAAAACTCAAAAGTGTATCTCCAATGAGTGTGAGGGTCATGAATAGACCAATTCGAGACTTGGAAATCTCCAGAGCAGACAAGTAAGAAACAAGAATGAGCGTGGAGCTGCCATAGCCAAATAGACGGACAAATCGCTGAAAGCAGAGAAGTTTGGTGTCAAGGGGCGACCGCCAAAGAGAGACGAGTCCAACCTCCTCGAGGGCTTTGGAAAGAAATCTGAAGAACATGGCAAGGAAGGAACGTTTGAAAAGAGCGAAAGTTCCACGACACTTCATCTTCACTGGAGGGAACTTCGCAGTCTTTGTGTACAAAAAACACGTCCAAGAGACCACGCCTCATGAAATTTGTCTTGCCTATGGAAGTCATGTTGACTTCACGATGGCAATAAATTGGTCATACTTCCTGCACTTATGGATCGTTCCTCTTCGTGGCTTGCTGAGGAAGTTCCAGGAATAAGTTAACCACAGCTGCTGACTTAGACAAATTCCATGCGTTGTCGATATTCCGGCGTCTCCTACGCCTACATCCTAGCATAGTGGATCAGAATTGAGCAGTGGGACTTCTGGATGAGGAATGTCCTTTTTGATCGCGTGCGTGGTTACCGGAACTAGTGGAGGCTGAAAGAGTGGGCTCAGGGGAAAAGGGTCGAGCCGCAACGCCACATCCAATGAATTGCTTCCTCGCTACACCAAACGTTCAAGTCCCAGCTGGAAGGATACCGGGAACATCTCCGATACATTTTCGACGTGTCCGATTTCCTAATCCAGCTCGATGCTTTTGCAGGTATAGGACCTGGACCGCGCGTTAAGACTTTTGGATCGCGATTTCCACCTCCCGGGTCGAGTCGAGCGGAATTTCATGTCTTGGGTTTTGAAGCCACTCCGCACTCTCAGCTTCGACTTCAATGTTCTAGACGTCTCAGAAGCATATCCAATTGAGGATATTTTCGTCCAAAGAAATGCCAGTGTGGCTTGATTTTACTGTCTAAATTCGTCTCTTCATGTTTGCCAGTATCCAGCCATGAGAATGAACACTTCTTTGACTAGGTCAGGATATTCTGTCCCTTGGTTCTCATACTTGCCAAACCTGTATCTCCTGGGTTGAACACTCAATGCTTCAATACTTCTTCTGGCACTCAAAAGCCTCTCCCGCATTGGCTCAACATTCCCTGGACGAATCATCGCCAGCCCATATAATCCCTGACATTCCACAAGAGACTTCCACATGTCTTGACCCCAGCCGTCTTCAAAGTCGCCCTCTACTTGGCATCTGACTTCTTCCCAAGCCTCTCTCCAACGTCGGCACAGCAATACATGGCGCATTGCAACTTGGTCAGGCTCAGGTCTGTCTTCCTTGAACCTGACTGGATCGTAAGGCCCGACTTCCTTCGGTCGTTCCATGCCTGGTGCTCCGAGAAAGCAGATATCGTCGGGGATACAGTATCTGATGAAGTCGAGGCGCATGTTTATGTCAAACCTCGGAAAATGCTCCTCGGGCTCAAGTAATGCTTGAAATGATGATGAGAAGAGTTCCCCGTAGATTATGATCTGATACATGGTCCTGGTGGGATCGCAGTGAATAGTCGCTGCATCGGAAACCCCTCCACTCCAGAAGTTCGGAGCAGAATACCATTGAGCACCTGCTGATCTGTCGATCAAATCGGCAACAGGATTGAGAGTCGAGAAGCGCATCAGATGCAGGCGTCTAATCTCCTCCATGGCGATGCCCGCCTTTTCGACACATAGTGCCAGAAGTGCATCTACCCCACCCATGAATGCAGCTCGAAGGACCTCTGCATTTTCTGGGCTTTGCAATGCCCAATCACTGACTTGACGGACCGTCGCGGCGATCAAGAAGTGAGGATCAGGTCGAAAGAACACTCGAGAGGATGCCGCCGCAAGCCGGAGTATTTGATTTGGACGGGTCTTTGAGAAGGCATTTCTGAGAGTTCTGCAGCTTGATGATGCATTTGTGAAGTCCTCAATTTTTCGCAGATGGAGAGGTATGAGGGCCAAAAGCTCGACTGGAAGGTCAAGTAAATGCATCATCGTTGTTATTTGGTTGTTACAGTCGCTTACAAAACCGGCTTCCCCTCCACATGATTCTGAGCCCCACCCGCCAGAAGGAGCTAAGCACAATGTCACGGGACTATCAAGCGGCAGGCAGATCACGACACCATTGAGCTTCCCTATACCATAAGTTTTATATTCCAGCGCCAACTTCTTCAGTAACGAGGGGTACGCTTCAGCCTCATCATATTTGCAATCTTAGGAACTATTCCCCCTCTTATATAGTGATTAAGTCACATTAATATTGGCTGCTTAGCAGTTATAGGAGTCGCCTTCTTCCTATTTTTCGACGCACGAGCATGCGATATAGGCCACAACTTCCTTATGATGGATTCTACCTTGAACCTAGATCGACTTTCAAGGGCTGCTGAGGATGGGAACGAGGCTGTCGTCAAGCTATTGCTTGACGCTAGCAATATCAAAGTTGATCTACACGATAAGATTGGTTGGACGCCGCTATTGAGGGCTGCTAGAAACGGACACGAAGCAACTGTCAAGACTCTTCTTACTGCTCATGCCAACGTCGATGCACGAACAGCTAACCAGTCGACGCCTCTTCATGTCGCAGCAGCAGGAGGACATACAGAGACTATCCAGGCTCTTCTCGCTGCCCAGGCCAGCGTCAATACACGAAGAGATGACCTGTCCACACCTCTTCATGTCGCAGCAGCAGGAGGCCATGCTAAGGCTGTCAAACTGCTACTCGAAACTGGGAGGGCCCTGGTAGATTTGAAGGACAGCTGTGGTCAGACGCCATTGTCCAAGGCGGCAAGAAATGGACATGAGGCCGTGGTCAAGTTGCTACTCCAAACTGGCAAGGTTGAGGTCGATACGAAGGATATATATAGTGAAACACCGTTGCTAAAAGCTGCTCAACACGGGCATGAGGCCGTGGTTAAGCTGCTGCTCGAGACAAGCCAGGTTGAGGTCAATTGGGAGGATAAGTACGGTCGGACGTCGCTTTCGTGGGCTGCTCAGAAGGGGCACGAGGCCGTGGTTAAGCTGCTGCTCGAGACAAGCCAGGTTGAGGTCAATTGGAAGGACAAGGACGGTCGGACGCCGCTTTTGTGGGCTGCTCAAAGCAAACACGAGACCCTTGTCAGCTTATTAGTCAAGACAGGCAATACCAAGGTTGACTCGACGAATGAAGATGATCAGACATCAAAATCAAGCGCATCTGCTCGCTGGCCAAGAACCGGCCAACCGAAAGCTTTGAAGAATTTCGAACCCAGACTAGAGGCTTTTGCGAAGCCTAGTTCTAGCATTCCTGGCATCATACACCAAATTTACCTGCATGTGCTTCGGCTTCTACGTCCTAAGCCAGATGTTGGATATCGTCGACTGGAATGGCAATGTAACTGCGGTATGCCGCTTTATGGGGATTTTCGAGGTAACAATGAAGAAATTGATAAGCTTGTGACTGAAGTCCAAACCCACGGATTTGTCGTCACGCAGAGTGGTTACGGAGCAAAGCGATCGCCAGAAGGCTCCGAGCAAAACATCCCCTCAAGTTCCCCACCGGTAGTGCTTCCAGGATCCGCCGTGCATCTACGAACACGAATTTCTTATATTGATGCATCTCAAGAAATCGTCGCTGATACGTCAATCCCGAGAGCTAGTAGTATCAATATAGCAGGCTCTCCTTCAATTCCCATGAATTCAGGTCCAAAATTCGTGGCATTGTGTGTCGATAACGGTCCATCCCGAACGGTTTACCAGGAGGTTGGCATATCCTCGATCCCTAGAGACACTCAGATATTCCATAGCTTTCAAATGGCCTACGAAGCATGTCGCAGCTCCCGGGTCAACTTTATCAATAGAATTTTCGCCCAACCCGTGGATATCAAGTATATCCAATTTGCTGTCGAAGGTCTCAAACATGTTTACCCTATCGCTAGCTCGCCCGATTGTACTATTTGCGCGCAAATGGAGAATAGAGATGACCTAGTTGCAACGCGCAGATATGAGCGACATCCTGTAACCTCATCAGGTTTCACTCATCCTCCTATCCCCCCCAGTCTGTTTTTCCACTTATGGGAGTGCCCGAGGGGTATAACTCCAGCAGTGCAGACAATGTGGCTTGAACGCCTGCCGGAAAAGGTTGGTGAGAAACTAGAGAAAGCGTGTCTACGGACACGACCAGATGGTGAACCAATTTACGGGTGGGGCATCTTGGTCATTGAAGGTATACAGAAGCAGAGGATTTCGCGATTAACTGCAGCTATAGCCGCACTTGCTTTCGTCATCTCTGTGGCCTATTCGGTTGGAAAGAACGATGTTTCGAGTGGATTCGCGATCGGTGCTCTGGTAATAGCCTGTTGGGCTGTCTTTATAACAGCAATATACTTCGAGTTGCAAGGCAATCGATAGTTTTCGAAGGGGATATAGAGAGCTATACTGGGCATAGTGGCGGCGGCAAAGGGGTGGGCATAAGGGGCGAAGCGAAGCGAGGCAAAGCAGCCGAGTCAACTGAGTTACTTGGATGAAGCGATCTCATGTTGATAAGGCGAACTAAATTGAACCCAATTTTGCAAGTGACTATATTATACCTAGTATACAGTTCAGGGGAGGTCAAAGCTATCGTGACCTGCATGTTGCTTGGTATTCCCATGATATTGTCGAAGCCACATTTGGTAGGTAGGGCTCATAATCTAGCGAGTGTGGAGGGGAAGCCGATTTTACTAAGCGACTGTATGTCTAGGTTGGTGACTGTTTATGTAGTCAGATACTACCGATCGCTATGAGCGAAAGGTCGCCACCGCCAAGCATGGAGTCATGCGGCGAGAGTATTCGCAACTTTGCAAGCATGGCAGGAGCCTGAAAATTCACGTACAATCCGGAGGGAGGCCCCTTTCGTGCCAAATGATGTGTTTCTATGACTTTTTGCAACAATGCAAATCCCTTTCGCATGATTTGTCTCACTGGTGCTACTTGTCCTTGAAGCTGCTTACATCTCAACTTACTCAAGTAGCTAAGCGAGACTTGCTGTAGCCGCTCATCGCGCAAAACTTCATTCATCGGAGCCTCCACGTCTCTTCCGCTTAGAAAGCGTTTGAGGCCTCGGAGCGTTACCATACGACATGATATGTTCCACAACGAATCCCGTGGACTCTGTCACAGGGAGCGACCCGGACTCATTTCACAGACCACTCAAACTAGCAATCGGGGAAGGCCGAGATCAACTTGAGATTGTTGCAATGTATAGTGCAGCGGTAAGATATAAGCTATTTCTGCTCCATATATCTGTCGTCAGTACATATCGTTTCGGGAGAAGGTAGACACATGGGGAAGTGCGGGAACGATATTGTGCAGATATTGCCATATGGGTAAACACAGGCCGGGACGATGTGCTTTTCCAGAAGCGCTATATATAAGTCGAGCACTCGCAACCGCTCTGTAGAAGAAACCCAGCTTACCTCTACTTCGTGTACTCGACGTCTCACCATGAAGCTCAATCTAGCTTTTCTCGCGTCATTCCTCTCCATCGCGTCAGCGGAAATTTTCTGTCCATCCAAGCCAGCCGAGACGAAAGAACAAACCGACATCTTCTACCAATTTGTCCGCAAATTCTACATCAACAAAGATGTCAAAACAGCCTTCGCTGACCACTTCGATCACACCTACATCGAGCACAACCCGAACGCTTCTTCTGGCTGGACTGACACGAGCCTCGACGGCCTTGCAGGCTTCATCGCATCGGCAAACCTTACGATCCTTCATGCGGGTTTCTACAACAACACGGGATATGTGCACTTCCGTGAAGATGTGGCAGGTGCACCACCTACTGCTGTGGTGGACATTTTGAAGTTCGACGGGACTTGTATTGTGGAACATTGGGATGTTGCTCAAGCAAGACCCGAGAATCCCAGCAACCCACGCGCGATGTGGTAGAAAGGTGGGAAGACGAAGGGAGGAAAAATACACCGGCGGGAAAACAAAGAGGGAATAATTGATCGTGACACTATGGTCACAACTACTGTACATAAAGTCAATTGGACGCTCTGAGCGAGACGGACTGAGTGATCCCAAAATAGAAGTGACCTCATATGGGTAACTGTTGTCCGCGGTGCCCCGCATCTCGGCTAAGTATAAAGGGGTATTGTTTTGCCAACACTTGTAGCGCATTGTCCCTTAAGGTAGCAATAGATCAAATCGGCTGCAAGGTACGGGCCGCCAGACAGCTCGAGATTCAATATCTCTCCCAATATTTCCATCTGCGGACATCCGCTCGACGCACTTTGGAGCGGGCTTGTCCATGAAGTCCGCATTTGGAAGTCGCAAACTGTGAGTCCATCGTGCCTTCCTTTCGGAACATTTGAGCGTCTAGAATCTTTCGCAATGATTGCCACTATGTACGACGCATCATTTTTGTCCAAATCTTGTCCCTATCTTCCCTCTTCAAACATTAGTATTCTCTTCCTCCTCGCACCTACAATTTCCCGACCACCATGGACAGACGCGAAGACTCTCCTGTGAGCCTGGAGGACTTGCCAGTATCGTTACCCAGGACCTGCAGTATTTCGGATCTGACAAAACTTTTCAAGAGGACGAGATCTGCCCTGTCGCAGTCAAGCGCGACCTCGAGGCGATCCGAGAACTCCGTCTCCGAAAACAGCCAGATTCTGTACATGGCAGATCCTAAGAAGTTGAAATCAAGAAAAGCTCGCCAATCCCTCTCCTCCATTGGCAATAACGCTGATCGCAGATTCGATGGTTCCACGGACGAGAAAGAAGATTATCATGATCTCGAAGCTTTGTCATGGGATGTCATCGACCAGGAGATCTACGAGTGGCAATACGTCTGCCAGACTGGCCGGCCATACTGGTGGTCTCCAGAATCGAGATACAGACGCTTGAAGATTTATCAACCCAGATTGATGAATGAACCCAGCCCAAGATTCTGGATGAGAAAGCTTGAAGGCCGTCCCAAGCCAGCATATGCGGAGAAGCGACGAGCTGTTTCCGATAATTATTTCTGCGACCCAAGAACGAGCCATGATCTCGCTCACTTGGTTGCTGTTCAACTTCTCGGTGCTTGCTTCACACTTCCGCCAGATCACATTCTCGGTATACCCGCTCCAAACTATGCCCTTGATAAGACAACTGCCGCGCTCCCAGATCCCCGAATGATCAGCTCATTGCGCATGCATACGCAATCCAGATATTCCCCTAGCTTCGGACATCAAGCGCGTAACACATCGCCGGTGCAAGCATGGCCCAGGAGTCTTGGAATACTCTCGGCCGGCCTCTCGTCCCGGAAACCAGAAGTCGGACCTTCAACCTCCACACCCAGGCGTACAGCACGACGGCGGACACTAACATTAAGTAATGGTTCAGGATCCGGTGGCTCGTTCGAGAGTGATGGAGATCAGCTTACTCGGTCATGTAGCAGCAACGATGGGCTGGACCATGCAGAATTCGCGCAATTACATCTGTCAAAGGGGCCATCACATCCCTACCATGCGTCCATGAGAATGCCGAACACGATGGGACAAGTAACAGAGGTTACCAAAAGGCGAAGGATCAAGCGTCGAAAAGACGGAAGCACATTGTCCCAGGAAGAAACAACGCCAAAAACCAATTATCGCCTGGAACCTGTCATTCGGTCTGAACCTCATCATGTGTTCATACAACCTGTCCGCGAACTAGTTGTCAAGAGATGGACTAATTTCAAACGTCGACTGAGTGGTAGCTTGCATTCAGCTTTGCCAACGAGAAGCTCAGACGATCAAGCATCGACTTCGGAGTCAGGGAGCCCAGCGATGAGTAGTGATGGAAAGCTCAGACGGCTCAGAGCGCAGGAGCGGGGAGATATCCACAGTTCTGATGTTGAGACCACTCAGCATTTCAACACTCCCACGGGTGGTAATTTCAGTCCAGTGGGAGGCACAAGTACTCCAGATCGTATCAATGGAGCGGCGGACCGACTTTTGAATCCTAGCATTGCTGAAGCTGCTTTGTCCGCTGCAAAAGGACGAGAAACAGGATCACCCTCACCAGTAACTGTTCGAAGCAGAAAGCATGTCTCGCCATCGGAATCTTCGCTCCAACCCATGGGTCACCAAGCTCGATTTGAAGCGCAGGCTCCTGCGATGCCAACACGACCGCCTTTCCCACTCTACTCCCCAGCCCGGTTCAATCCACCAGCTGCCCCCTCAAACACATTCCCGTCAAGAAGAAGACCAACTCGGCGGCAGAGAAAGAGCACTCTCTCAGAGATGTATGCACCTGATGATAACCCAGGAACTGGAGTGGCGAGTTTGGCTGGTAGAAAAGTTTCGAGTGCACCAGCAACTGCAAATGTCACCCCTCTAGAGGAATCGAAGCAGGAGCTTGGTGCAGACATCACTTCTTTTACCTCGGTCCTGATGAATCCGGCTCGTACATCTCGACCCAGGATAGGAAGAACGAGCACGAGTGGCACTCAGATCTTCACTCCGGCGGATGATGGCATCGAACTCGATGGTTTGCCAGTCGGACCTCTTGGTCTGACATGGATTGGACATGGAAGACGAGAAAGGACATACCTGTAGTGGAACTGCTCAAAGGGTGTGCTGTACGTATGGAGCTGGGATCCGGGCAGCAGTAGAAAAAATTGGATTACTCTAAAGAGCTTGTGCTAGATTCGACATGCGGGAACCACCCGCTGAAACATATGCCCTCAATATGGCTGCCGGCGAAAGAAGTGTTGGTACATTATGGACAACCAGAACGCCTCCCATTGTCATGTCTGATTCCCCTACGCCGTGCTGTTGAAACATCATGATGCCGCCTTTCGTCCTACAACCTGGCGGGCCCCTATCCTTCTCCCCTTGTGACTGTAGATAGTGGACTGCATATTCAGCAGCCCTGATTTCGATAGCAAGCATTCGCTCTTGCAGACCGTCCAAGAGGATCTCCTATCGTGGACCTCGTATCCTTTCCACTCACATCTCCATTCCCTCATGAAGCTTCACCATTCTCCCCTTTCATCCCAACCATCTCATACTCCCCGGCCCCATCTCTTCCCCTCCCCCTTCCTCTCCCGCGTCCATACCCCATCTCCTCATCTCCAGCACCCTCCCCAGCCACAGGCACATCCGTCGTCGTCTGCGCGGCACTTCCTCCAAAATTAATCGGCCTGAGCTCCCTCCATTGACATGCCCATACACCCAGCGCAGTCATCATCGCCGTGCTACCTATCTGTAAAATCCACCAAAGCGCGTTCTGCGGGATCGAGTGCGAGTAGAGGGATACGATGAGGAGGTGGATGAAATGTAGCGTAACGGCGAAGTCTGGGACGAGTTTACTGCGCGAGATGAGGACTAGGATGCCGATTACGCTGTTGATCTTACGTTAGTCCATGTTGCAATACTTCGGACTTTCCAAACATCCAAATACCAGCGCGATAGGTGTTATTAAGGTAGAAATAAGGAGACCTACCCAATCAAGCTATTCAGCAACCAAACCAGCCCCAACATCCACCCAACCGTCGTATCACCCCTCAGACTCCTCCAGCTCAACACCAAATCTAAGCTGAAATGCTTCCCTGCCACCAACGCCGTGAAGAGGATCAACACTGTGCCGGCGACGTACCAGAGCGTTTGGAGGAGGAGGATCTGCGAGAGGATCTTGAGGGGGGGGAGTTCGGTCAGGGCGCCTGGTCGTGGCGGACGGCGGCGTCGAGCCATGTTTTTGTGCTTCGTGGATTAGGAGGTATAGTTGGAGGTGCTATTGTGTCATTGCTGGGTGTGTTGTGCTGTGCATGTTTTGGTTGTCAAAAGATGGATGCGATGCGCACATGATGGAGTTGCCTGCTCGGGAGGCCAGAATTCTGACGGTTTGGGTTTGGCGGTGGTTTTCTGCCGTTTTGTGGAGGCGAAAGTCAGAGAGCTTCGGAGCTTCGAGATCATGAAAGACCCAGTCAAGTCTACAGACGATAATAACAACATATCTAAGTCAACCCCAAGAACCGCTCTCCTGTTCTCGATTGACTGCTTGGTATTTGCAATTGACTGTCCCAATCTTTCTGTACAGCAGCTAATTCCTCATCATAGTCACAAACTACCGTACATCCGCCTCTACCACCCCTCCCCTCACAATATATTGATACCCGAAATGGGCCTCTTCACCTCCTCCTCACCTCCTTCCCTCCCTCCTCCCAAACTCACACCCGATGGCGCCCCAATCGCTCCAGACCGGACACAACGAGCCAAATGCTGGGAAGCGCGCGACGCCTACTTCAGCTGCCTGGACAAGAACAACATCATCGACAGCTTAGGCGCCGACAAGAGCAAAGCCGATAAAGTGTGTGCGGCGGAAGGCAGAGGATTCGAGGGCAACTGTGCGAGTAGTTGGGTTACGTATTTCAAGAAGAGGAGGGTTATGGAGTGGCAGAGGGAGAAGACGCTGGAGAAGTTGAGGGAGGAGGGTGCCGTTAAGATGCCTGGGGAGTTGGCGCCGCCGCAGGCACCGAGGTCGTGAGAGGACTAGATGGAGATGTGAAATTGCTCAATGGGGCTGGAGGGTGTACCATATTTTGGGAATTGTGTTGGGTCGGGAAATGCGGACCTGGCATTGAGGTGGTTTGTGCGACTGGGTTGATTGTGGATAGATGGGGAGACCTCTCTTGGAGCCTGGGAGATCTATGTGTATGATTCAATTGTAAGAGTGTTGGGACAATGTGCATATGGGCTGGAGTTGGGACTTGGGTTTATCAATGAAGACGCTCTCCACATCATTGGTCAAAGTTTTCTTACTGGATTTGTATTGTAAGAGCCAACATGGGTGAATTCAAGAAACTAGGCGGGAGAATTCTGGCAGTGACAAAAGACCCCAATTGGGGTCATTTTTCTTAAAAGGACCTCTAGGCAGCTGCTACGTACACAAAGAGTTCTTCGTAATGCCTCAATGGCGGAGAGCGAAAACTCCGAAGAACGAGCATGCCACAGTTCACTAATTCCAGTGTCAAGAAGCCTCCAGGATATTGCTACTTACAATGCATTCTTCAAACGTCATTCAGATGAACAATTAATAGTTCTGAGTGTGATTCACTTCATTTGAAAGAGCCTACAGCTCCTAATACTCTAGCTATCAAGCTATCAAATCTGCAAGTGCAGGTGATCAGCTGAATATCATTGCACAGACGGAAATTCGCAAAAGCGAAGTAGCACAAGTCTTCATATCCACGAATGTACTTTATGCTCGAGGGCACTTTTCCTTTTCGTTCCCACCGAAATCAATAACTCCCTAACCCCAATTTTGACCAGACCAGGGTACCCGGAAAAGCACCACCAGTCAGCCAGTTCAGTAATGAATGCACCGAAATCCCAGCGAAGAAGAGTCTCAACATAATCACATATCGCTCATGAACCCGCCGGCTTGAGCAAATCTGAGCTGATACTCCCGAAGGTCAGCCCAGTTTCTCAACTCCTCTTCCTCGTCGACTTGACCATCACCATTCTCGCTTCGACAGCCAGGGCTAATACGCTCAAGTTTCATCAGAACATCCAAGAATCGTCCCAAGTACTCTTCAGATTTGACTGCGATAGGGCCCTTGCGGCTATCAGGAGTCTCGATCAACGTGGAGGCAATCTGGCGAATCTTGTTGATCTGCGATACTGTTAGCGAGAAGACGAACAATAGCTCACGATTGATTAGACTCACAAAGCTACCACCATTCGGCTCCATATTGACCTGACTGATGCAGCCTAAAACCTTCAAGAGGTCCTTGACAATACTCTCACGCTCCAGAGCAATATTGGTCTCTTCGTAATGGCTGGTTGGGGATTGCTTGGGGAGCATTCCATCCAACCCGATAGCCATGACACCAGGAGAGCCCATCTGCATCGCATCACTAGAACTGTTCTTAACCTTCTCATAGGCATCGAATAAATTACAGTACTTGTCAACAAATGAAGAACGGGTGCCAAGTTGGCTAGCATAGATGTTGGCCTTTTGGATCTCGAACTGCAGCCGACGACGTTCCTCGGACTTCTCAATAGGCCATTGGCTTGCGTCGCCGCCGTTGGATCTGACACCTGGATATTCTGTATTTGGTGGGTAGTATTGGAAAGCGGAATGTTCGAATTCTCCTGGCATTGAGCCAGGCTGAAGCATCAACTCCTGCGGGATAACATCCAAAACCTGCTTGACGTTTCGAAGGCACTGCTCCAAGACCCGCTTTTGACGCTGCCAATCAAAGACCTCATCAATACCATACGCGAGCTCCATGGTGGACAGAGGAGTAACAGTCTTGAAGATACGGACGTTGAGATTGAAGCCGGTAATCTTTGACAGCACTCCTGGTGGTTGAGCATCGACGTGGTCAACAAATATGTATTCATCGTCAACCTCCATAGGCAGTGTGGGATATGGATTGTTGGTTGTTGGTGGAGGGATTAAGAGCTCGCCGAAGGAAGCACCAAGTTGCTGGATTGAGCTACTGAAGTTAGCAGTGAAACAAAAATAGGATATTGGGCTAGCTTACATGATGCCGACAAACATAACCCAGAAGATTCTTCTTCCAATCTCTTGACGTATGTAGTCGACGCCAGTACTGGAACCAGGCATATGATTCGTGTCGGCGCCATAGACACTCGGAAGACCGCCCACGCCTAGATCGGTATCCTTGACCTTGTGAGCACCAAGAACTCTGAGAATAGTCAAACACTCTCCAAAGTAGAGGCGGGTCTGCTTCCATTGGAAAGTGTATGCACCAGCCAGACCCAGGAAGTAGCTCGTGGCTGCATCGTAGACCGACAAGTCCTTATCCAAGTATCCGGGACCGCGCGCCGCAATTGCGACCTTATGACATCGCTCAACCAAGCTTATGGAGTTGGGAAAGAGGTGTTCTCGGTGTTGCGCCTTGAGGTGGAGACGGGGCTTTCGAGGAAAGGATGCGACAAGGACGCCAACCATCGATGCTAACAACGCAAGGAAAGAGGGGTTCTTCAGATCTTCTCTGTTGAGGAATGCGGCACGGAAAGAAGGCTCGTGTGGAAACGGGCAAAGCGGATGGATGTAGGTGAAGAAATCGTCAACTAAGAGCTCAAGTGTCGAGAATGGGCATATCGATTCGGCATTGAGGACCGCATGAGTCGAGAAGGACGCAAGCGTAGCAGCAACATTGCCTGGAGATGTAGGAGATCCGAAAGTGGCGGCCTGCATTGATTCTCGAGCTTTCTTCTTAATTGCCTCTGCGTGTCTGTTGGGTGGTCCTCTTCTCTTGCTTTGACGATCGAAAGTGCATGGAATATCGAGGGCAGCGCAAGCTCGGCATGGCGGTCCAGATTCGTCGCACTGTTAAAAATTCAACGTCAGTCTTGTCTTCTTGAAGTTCACTTTCGAGATCCTCCCTACCTTGACCTTTCTTGTGCTGCAAGAGTCGCAAGCTTTGCGCAAACGGTTTCCTTTGTGACCCTTGCCTTCACCACTGGTAGATGCGGGGGATGGCGCAGGCAGCTGAACGCGCTGCTGCTGTTCCATATCCGCTACATGTCCATTCGAATGTCCATTGGCATATGATTGCATTTGCTGTTGAGCGCTGGGGTCATATTGGAAGGCTTGCTGGTTGGGCATGCTCTGGTGGCCATGCGCTGAGAGGGAGTGAGGGTCGCTGGCATGGATGTGACCGTTTGCGCCATTGGGACTGGGCATGCGAATACCGACGTGCGATTGTTGTTGCGCCTGTTGTGGATGATGTGGGTGAGGGTGGTGAGGATACGAGCTTCCTGGACCCGAGTATCCAGACATGGTGGGAAGTCTGTATGGGGGTGTTTTGCGCGATCCGAGAGGTATTGGTCGTCGGCAAGAAGTCGGGAAAATCGTGGTGATGTTATCGGGAGAATTGAGGTGGAGGGGAATACGCTTGGATCTTGTGTGCGCTGACGTAAGCAGGAATGAATTTGTCTGTCGTTATGGAAACTCGTGACTCGGCTTCACTAGACTGGACAGGACCTCGGACTGGTTCTCTGGGCCAAGAAGCGAGAGGCGACAACAATGAGGAGAGCCGCGGCTGAACGTCGTACCGTGGATTCGAGGTTGATGGGATGGATGCTTTGCGGAGGTAAGAAGCTTAAGCTTGACAGCCCGGAGGATGGAGGTGGCGGGCTAGTGAAGTATAAGAGGACGTCGAGTCCTGTGTCTGGCTCGGATTCCTTTCCTGCCTTTGACTTTGCTTCAGACTCGTCTGCTCGCTTGCTTGACTCGTCCCACGTTGCACCCAGGAGCAAGAGATGCGATCAGATGAGAGGAGCAGGGCAGGGCAGGGCAGGGCAGGAGGGATAAGTAGGGAACGGAGGAATGCAAAGACACTACAACAGAGAAGAAGAGGTACGGCCAAGACTACCGCTTTGTCTTCTTTCGATCTCAATGGGTCAAGTCCTATCAGCGCAAACTTTGACGTCGACGATCGTGGGTCGTGTTGGGCAAGTAAGTGATTTGTATCGCGACGCGGCTATTGCGATGTGGGCGGCGGGTAGTGGACCGTGTGAGTGTTGTCTTTATGCTGCGAGTTTGCTTCGAGTTGTCCACTTTCTGCAGATATCGATCTTATCTTCAAGTTCGGCGTCAAGCTGCTTTCTTGTTCGTTCAAACCGTCGTCCTAGTGTTGTCGGATGTCGTCTCTTCTAGTTTTTCTCTCTGCAAGCTGGATCCTGCATCTGCATCATGCGTCTTCTCGTCCCAATCACAGGAGCTGGTGGGGATACTATGTACTCTCCCCAACGCTGCCCTCTGCCCCTCTATCTCCAGTCCCCCTGTTCTCGTCGGCCTTATTCAAGTGAACAGTAGGGCTAGGACAGGGACTGATTGCGTCGGTCCCTGTCCCAATCCTGTGGCTCGGTGAGACAGGACAGGCCAGCAAGTGTTGTGGGTTGTGGCGCAAGGCGACCAGTGGTAGGGGACTTGGGTGTGGAGGAGAGGGGGCACTAGCATCCAGTCATGGGTCTGGTAGCCAAATTTCTCCTTATGAAGGGCTACCGTTTATCTACGGATGCTGAATTTGGTTGGAATTGTGTTACAGCTATTCTCGGGTCCGTATATTGGAAATCTTATGAAGTCTGATAATACTCTTCCACATGGCTTCTGGAAGCGTACCCTGTTTGCATGAATTTCTACCCCGTCAGCCCTGCGTTGTTTCTACCCGCGGAGCATCCTTTCTTCAGCCCTGCATTTGTTTCCGGAGAAGCACAGGGCTATGTATCTTAATGCCTGGCGTAGCGACGTTTAACTATGTATTGTACCATTTCTCTCCAAGTGACTGAATAGTGCCGATACGATGAATTCGTTGGCGAATAGGACTACGATAAGTTGTGATCAGTGTCATGATGCAGTACTTGGTAAGCAATTCCCAGCAGCTACAAGGAAGTAGATTGTCCACATATCAAGTGGCTGCATGGCTTGATTGCATGGCTCCCCTCCAAGTACACATCGCTGGGGTGTGTGGCACGAAAACGAATGCAGAAAGACATCATCGTAGGGTTGTATTTAGAGTTTGCGCACTGCATGACAAGCAGACAAGCTACTGGAAAATCATCAGCCAAGTGCGGTTGTCACTCCGGAAAGCGGAAAGGGGTCCACGAGTCAGGGCCATGTTGCGGTGGCTGCATCCGCAAGGGGTCGGGCTTTGACGGTATCCTTACCGAGCACATTTTAATGTTTCGATATGAGCAAACAACTGCATCTGGGGAAGACCGTGAGAGGATACTGAAATGAGAGAAGCACATTCTCTGAGGGAGATAAGGTAGGATCTTAGGTGACCTGTCAGAAAAACCATGCTCTGACAGGTCTCTCTTCCAGTGAAGAGTCATGGCATTACATGACCACGATTAGAGTTCCGCCAGAAGCATCAAGTGAGATCCATCCATCCCTGCCAACCTTTCCTTCGATCGATAGGAATCCTTCCGTGACACCTTCTAGCTTCCTTCTAGAAGGATCAGAAACGAAACGGCACAACTGTGCCAAGATCTGGGAAATGCCCATGCTCAACGGCTCCCACTCATGCTCTGAAAAGTTCAGCCTTCCTTTATCAGTCATCCTATCTCCCCGAAGCACAGATGTCCTCTCAGCCACACAAATGAAGGAGTTTCTTCCCATTCGAGCAATCAAAAAGTCGGCAGTCCCCCACGTGAACGGAATGGCCGACGGGCAACTTTCCTGGTCAGTCGCAGGTCAAAGCTTTGAAGCAATAAAAACCAAGGGTACCTTGCTGGTCGGAACGAAGCGGAATAGGGCTGTCTTTATTTGGACAACAGCATGGGACGAGTTGTAGCCGAGTCAGTGCTGTCGCAAAAGTGCAGGACGGTGAGGGCAAGATCCGGATTCGGTGGTGGAAAGGGGGAGGGATGATCCGTGATTCGGGCATGCCGTCACCGAGCTTTGAATGAGGAGATCAAACGATCGCCGAGTTACTGGAGAGACTACTAATCAATAATTGTACGGGAAAGGGTTCATCCGTACTCTGGCAAAAGTGTTTGATCTATTGACAGCACGTTTCCAGGGCAGTCTTTTGATCGACAGGCTGTCAAGTCCAAAGAGGTATTCGCAAACGAGTCGCAGTACCGAGATCAATCTATTTTTTGCGGATTGCCATCTATCCAAACTCTAAATACGAAGCTCATATCTTCGACTTCAACTTCTTGCTTTTCGCAAACCTGGCAGACGTCAAGAGCCCACCGCCAAAGAGCATGACAGAACCAGCAAAGATCTGAGCATATTGATACTCGCCATCTTTCTTTTGTATCAACTGTCCAGCGATCGGCGGTCCAGTTAGGACCGCGAAGCTAACAATCGTGAAGACCATTCCCATCCTCGTACCTGCCATTTGCAAATTCGTCGTCAAACTACTCAACGCGACAGGGAACAAGCTCTGGATGGCAGCTCCAGTGATCCCATAAACCACTGCCCAGCCATACAAACCTCCTCGAGAATCGACAGCGATCCAGCAAAACACCAAGGTCGATGTCAGGAAGACGAAAAGCGTGAGGGTGTTGATCGGGCCCCAGTATCGATCAGCAATATAGCCAGGGATGATGCGACCGATCGCACCAAGACCATTCAGCACGATCAACAGGTTGATGGATTCCTTGTACGGGACACCAATTATCGATCGAGCGAACGAGCCGATATAATAGAATGCGAAATACACGCCCCAGAAAACCTACTCGGTCAGCACCCATCAAATAATCCCAGCATAAGCTACTTACGAAGAACATCCCGATGGCGAATAAGACATACGGCAGCTCTTTGAAGCTCTTCCAGTCGACCAAAGCACCTGTCCTCCTCGGTGGAAGGCGGGGTTTAATCCCAATGTTACAAAGAATCAGACACGCCAGCTGAATGAACCCCAGAGATCTCATCGTCCAAGCAAATCCAACGCGTGGCAGCAATTGCTGAACCATAGCCGGATAAATCATACCACCAGTCGCACTCCCCGCCGCACCAATTCCAAGCGCCAACCCCCTCTTCTTACTGAAATACGTCGAGAGAAGCGACAGGCTAGGGCAGAAGAGACAACCGTTCCCAAGACCCATGCATACGCCCTGAGCGAGGAAAAGCTGCCAGTAGGTGGTGGACAACGAAGCCATGAAGATACCAAAAACACCTAGGAACGATCCGAGCAGAAAGACAGGACGGAAATATCCTGCGTCTGTGAGGCGGCCGGTGAAAGTGCCGACGAAGAAGAGGAAAAAAACTTGCATGCTTCCAACCCAGGAGATATCACTTGGTGGGCGATTCAATGCCGTGACATAGTAGGTCTGGAAGACGCCAAAAGAGTTGATGAATCCCCAGGTGTTCATGATTACCAGATGATTGAGGGCAGCTACAGACATCAAATCAGCTATTGTCCCGCTGGCCCGAGCTGCAGGTAAAATATGAAAAATACACACCTTGCGTCCATCCAAGCAATCCACCATCAGGAGGCGGCCCTGGATCTTTGCAACTACTCCTCGAGAGCATTCTCGTAATAGGTCCTGCCTTCTCCTGAGCGGGAGCTTCCCAATCATTCCTCGCAGCATTAATCCCATCAGGATACGGATCCGCCTCTCCTCTCTCAGTCAACGTCAATTTCTTCTCCATGTCTCCTCCCAACTCCCCATCGTGGTCACTGTCCCGTGCAATTTCATCAGAAGAGCTCAGTGAGGGGCGAATAGACTGGCTCTCGATATCTCTGTTGAAAGTATCCGCGGAAGAATCCAGCGGCGGTGGTACACTCGTCATGATTGCATCGTCCAGTCCTCTAAGGATCAATGGAGTTTTTCCGCTTGAAAATAGGCTTTTAGCCCGTTGTCTTGAGCAGTCAAGTGAAGAATTGAAATCTGGAGAAATTTCTTAGCTTAGCTCCTCATGAAGAGTGGGAGGTGGGAAATAGGGCGCGTCATGCATACTTGCGGACTGATTTTTGATGATCAGATGGAATGAAGAGCCGCTATTTATACCCGAAGCTATCAATGCTATCGATCGTCCTTCTCCTTCACAACTCCAGTCCAAGAAACCAATTTATTCTCTTCTCTCAATTGTTAAGACAAAGTATCAAAGCCTCCAATTTATACCACCGTCAAATATAACCCAGAGATGCTACAAAATGAGATTAGAAAGCAAGAAAATGACTCAATCGTCAACTCCCAAGCCCTTGACACATAAAATTGAAGATCATATCCCGTCCTGCCATCTCGCAGTGAATTTCCCCTCGGTTATGGGTCGGTTATGGGAATAAGACTTGAGTTGAACAATGGAGGCGGCGGCGGACGGGCCCTTCCGATCTCCACACCAATTAGAACCATTCAATAATTGCATCTGCAATTGCAGAAAATGACAAACGAAGTCCAGAAGTTTGCGCTACACAACAACATATATGAGGAAAGCTTGTATCTATGCTTACTTGTGTCTTTCCTGTGCTTGGCTCTTCGGCGGGGAGTCATATTTTCATATGGCGTATATATATCCAATCTGGTTGGAGCATAAATAGGAGCCGTTAAAGGACCTGGAAGAAGGGCAATTTTTCCTGTAGAAAACAGTGCCACTTACGAAGTTTGAATAGTATCCTTGCGGTACGTATGCGGCACGGACAGCTAGTTCGGGTGCGTGCCGAGTGCCGGCTTGAGTGCTGTCAGAACTGAAGCCTGGCCCGATGTCGCATGGCGGGGTAATTGGAGGGGTAAATACTGGTATGGTCTCTTGTCTCTAAATTGGAAGGGAATCGTCTTTCTATTTCGTTCTTTAGAACATCGAGCAGCAGGCTCCAGTGTTCTATTCCTCTTCGTGCATGATTATCGTCTCAACTCTGTCTAGAGTTCGTTCAAGTGGAGCATTAATTCATGACGAGTTGTGAATGGTCTCAAAACGAAACCTACTTTTGTTCAATCCCTTGCCTGAATCGGCAATACTGCCAGCTCTTGGACATCGTATTCTTTCTCTTTCGAATTTTCGGTATTTCTACTCGGCTTATCGCTTCTTGCTCTTGGCTGTCTGTTCCTTGAACAATACATCCCACAAGCTACCACTCTATCTTTACGTACTTCTCGATCTAATGCTATCAGTGTTTGGCCAGATGATATAGTGGCGAGAGCTTCTACAACAACACACTTTTTGATTCATTATTGGAATAGGGCTCATCTCGAGCTAGAAATTCTGTCCCGCGTCCCATCCACAAGGGCCCTCATAGTCAGAGTGCTGCCACCACTTCGAATCAAATGGCACTAACATGCATTCTCTATCAAGTTTTAAGCACAGGGGCTCTACATACGCTTCATCTACTCTTCATCACCTTGCCCACCCCACGATCTTCCTGTCTCCAGTCTCACCTACTTCTCACCCCTCCCTCCATCAACAACCACAACCCCATTTCTTGTCTCCTCCTCCATCTTTCTCTCCTCTCTTTCCTCTTCCTCTCCTTCCTCTTCCTCTCCTTCCTACTCAAAAACTCACTCTCCTTCTCAACCAACACCTGTCCCGGATGCCAAACATTCAGCACCACCAGCGCGACAGACATCGGTGCCAAATCAAAAACATACGCGTATCACTCATGAGACCGGAACTCGTGGGTCAGACTCGTTCCTGCGCCGGCGGAGAATTCGGTTATTCGGAAGAGGATACGGAACTGTGTTCGCAATACTATCAGTCGTATGTCCTTGCAACGTTTTCCATAGTGAGAGTGAGGAAGGCAGGCGAAAGAGCTCGGGAAAGACATATAGTGATTAAATCCAGTACAGCATAAACGACCCTCAGCAGCACCCTCGCCTTCGCTACCTTCTCAGCATCCTCACACTCCCTCCCAAGGCGTCGCTGGAATGTCCAGACTAAGAATAGAAAACATAGGATTAAGAATTCTTGTAATGCGACGCCGGCGGTGTAGATTCTTAGGCCGGCTTGGAGGGTATCGAGGTTCTTGGAGAGGGTGAGGAGACCGCCAGCGAATTGGATGGCGAAGTATCTGTGATATCGTCAGCAGGTGACCATATTTGAGAATGCTTGAGAAGGATCAATGTACGATTGGCAGAGCGACATGAAATGGGCTCCGCAAGCAATGAGGTGATAACTAGTAAGAATCAGGAGAAGAGCAGGCTACAAGAGGAAAAATGTGTTCACTGTTCGGGGAAGCGAGAGACGCAAAACAAACGAAACATCAAGCGAGCTGTTCAAGGTAAGACTTCTGTATACTCCAAATCCAACACCACAAAACCCCAACGCCATCCTCTCCGCTCTAATCCCATACAACCTTCCTCCTCCTCCTCCCCCTCGTCCCCTATTCCCAACCCCATCCCCGTCCTCACCCCTCCTCGCCCCCTTCCCCAAGAAGAAAAACACCATCCTCCCCATCACCCTATAAACAAACGCACAAGTTCACAGCGGCGCGAGGAGAATCAGTATGAACTGCGGATCATACCATCCCCCGATCTTCGGGTTCTGGATACTGATGCATCTAATCACGAAGGCAGCGGTTTCCCTGCACATATTTCCAAGTTAGTGTTCTACAAGTGACTGGCTGGCATTGGTAGGAAGGACGGGGAGGGCAGAAATTTTTGACGAACCAGACTGCATCATCAACAGAAGTATTTCTTGAATTTGTGAGTTTGGTAGATGTGTAAGGCCGTGATGATGCCGTAGAGGATGGAGGAGATGGTGGAGAAAGGGAGTGAGGGAGGGAAAGTATGACCACATGTTGGAGGGGGAGTCGGTTGCTATTGGAAAGGCGGTGGGTTTAGTGTTGAGGTTTTTTGAGGAGATGGTAAATTTGGGGGAAGAGAATTGGGGAAAAGGAAGGAGAGAGACTTACAGAGGCATTTCGTCATGGTTGCTTGTGGTTGAGATCTCGAACAAGGGAACTCTGGCTGGTTTGTTGACAGGAACAGAAAATGCAGGAGGTTGAGCGTCTGATGCTCTGATGCTCTGATGTTGCGATGCGGGACTCCAGAGTTTGCGAAGTCCAGATAGAGTCGTTAACAAAGAAACGAAAACTGCAGGAACCCAGGTAGAGAAGATCCACCCGCTTTCTCTTTTGATCAAAAGATAAAATTGACTCGGTACGGCTGATTCCAATATGTAGATCAAGTATGATAAGTGAAACCCCAAAGCAGCAAGCGCAAGTCTGTATCTCAATATGCCTCCGTCCACGGTCCAGCGCCGTATCGTATGCAACTCCTACAAAATCTAGAAACACCACAGCACAGCACAGCATAGATAGACGGATAGACGACTCATCTCGCACCTTTGTAGCTTTTAGGACTTTTCTTAATAAGTTTGTCAGGTAAGCAATAACAATAGAACAAGCCAGGGCCGAGTCCTGCAGCCAGCACAACATCCTGCTCGCCTCTTCAAGAACCGAAATCGAACTCAGCGTTGGCTCTTGAACCTTGGCTCTGAAATTTTGGCAGGAACATGACGGAATAGGATATATTACGATTAGTAAGTGGCATGAGTGGTATGAGAACAGCGTGGATTTCATCCTAGCAGTAACTGATCTACAGACTAGAGACTGGCTATTGGCTGACGAACAGGTGGACTGATTGTGATTGGGATTAGAATTCAGCCTCACTGCCATGCACTGCACCGCACTACACTGAATTGCATTGCATTGCGCCACGGACATATGCATATATTTCGACGCTCTTCGCACCTCCGATAATGAGCGGCGAAGCGCTGAGGCGGATACGATGATTGCTTTGTTCGTTCAGCTGCACGGGAACTTGACTTGTGTAATGTGGTGTCATAGATACGTGAATAGAATAGCCTGACGGTCGGCCTGGCAGATGGTATGCAGACTGGGGATCGAAATGGGAATTTCATCTACTGTGCCTGACAGCCAGATTGCATATATATGACCACTCCGTCGCTGAGGCAGGTGCCGCCGCCCTTAGCGATAAGCCCGGTACTACCAGACATTCTCAAAAGCCATGAACACGGAGAACAGCCCGATAATTGGCTAGGAAGGAAAGACACGAGACTCAATGTCCACTCGAGTTTGATTATATTATACATTCATTGCCCATTGCCTCATATGTCACATCTAAAGACATGAGGAGGATGTATGATGCAGAATTGAAATGAAGCGAAAAAGAAAGCCAACCAGTCCGAGTCCTATATTACCCCTCCTATGCTAAAGACCCCAACCTGCTCCCGCTCGTAAATTAAACCATGACCAAAAATCCCAATGCAATTGTTGCGATAGCCCACACATTTCCGATCTTCATCGAGCTCGCTGCTCCGGTGAAGGGAACACCCGTACCGGATGGTAGGTAGGATCCACTGGGGATGGCAGAGTAAGTGTGGAAGTCACTGGCTGCAGCCGGTGTTGGGACATATGAAGCTGGTGGAGCAACTGTTGGGTATGGTGCTGGGGTAACCTCTGGCACAACTGGTGTTGTGACTGGGTTGTACGATCCAGGCTTGACACCAGTTGGGACTGGCTTGACAGGAACTGGGTATTGGATAGGAACAACGGGCGCAACTGGAGCTGGGTGAGCGACCAACTCGTAAGGAGCCACAGTATATCCAGCAACAGTCGTGACAGCGTAGCTGATGTAATGAACGGAAGTGGTAACAGGGGCGACGGTGGTGGTTGTCGATCCATATGGACAGTTCTTAACCTCTGGAGCACACTTGGAGATAGTGTAAGTCTTGGTGGCGTAGACTGTCTTGGTCTTCTCCGAAGTGTGGAAGCTGTAGGCAGGCTTGGAGGTGATCGTGGGTGCGTGGGAAACGGGGCACACGGTGGTGTACTTGACGACAGTTTCGGTGACCTTGCCAGTTGGGCAGTTGGTGACTGATGCTGGGCAAGATGTGACGGTGTACTTGGAGGTGGAGTACACGGTAGATGTTGTGTATTTGGTGGGGTAAGCAGTAGGTCCAGCGGTGGAGCTGTGGTTCGACATTGGGTAGAGACCAGTAGAGTTTGCGGAGATGGTAGGGAATGCCGAGACAGAGGATGTGACGCTGGAGGAAATGGTGCTTGAGCTGGTAGCAGAAGATGAAGAAGATGAAGAGGTTGATGCAGGGCCACACTCTCCAACAATCGATGGAACAGCATCTGGACCAGTTCCGATGGCAACCAAGTTCGTTCCGCAGTTCTTGGCGTTGGCGAGATGCAGGTTCTGGTTATCTTGATCGTAGACAACGAAAGCGGCTCTGAGGAAAGAATCTCCGAGAACTGGGGAAGCATCATCGGCGGCGACACCAAGGTAACAGAATCCCTCAATGTGCCAGATGAACTCGCTGAATGGAACGTTGATGACTGTGTTTCCGAATCCAAAATCGACGGTACCAGCTTGATCAGCTACGGAACAGTCGACGAGGTAAAGACCGGAAGAACCATCCTCAGTTGCACCTGGGAAATCAGCAATGATGGAGTTGACGAGAGCAGTTGGGAGACGACTGAGTGTTCCACCACTGTCAAGGAATACTGGTTGACCGAGAGGATCGCTGGAAGATGGTGCATAAAGCTTTGAAGTAACTTCTCCTGGCTTGGTGATACCAACGGACTTCATGTGAATCCAGTAACGAGGGTAAGAGTCTGGAGCTTGAGCAGCAGGAATGATGGGGCACTTCTCCAAAGAGCCGGAGTACTTGGCGGTATCGATACCACCGAAGATGATAGCACCTATTCTGTTAGCACTCGACAACAAGACGAGGTATAGATAATAGACTCGGCTGTATGCAGAGACATAACTCACCATCTGGAGACTCCCAGCTTCTCAAGTCAAGAGAGAAAGCGCGACTGTTGGTGACACCCTGTGTGGCAAGGGTATCAATGATGATTGGGTAACCAGTCAACTCAATACCAGGACCAACACCCATCAGACCAACTGGAAGATCGCTGCTAGAGGTGGCGACACCAAATTGTTGACCAGTGACAGTTGCGCCTGTCTCAGTTAGCATTTGCCAGGATGAGACGGAACAAGTCCATACCTCCAAGAGTGAAGACATCAGAATAGTAGTCGACGTTCGCGGTACCCTTTCCATATTGGAGAGTGGTGACCTGTTGGTAGTCCAGAGCAGTCGATGAGGCATTTGGGCTGTAAGTTGGGAAGCTGTTGCACAGATCGATGTTTGCCTGGGGACCAGCAGCCGAACATTGAGGGTTGACCCAAGTCTCAGATGATCCAGTATCAAGTGAGAGGGCAAGGTTTTGAGGAGGAGTTCCAACAGAGACTGGGATGTCAGTTCATGATCACGAGAGGAAGAGTCAACAAAACATACACTCAACCATATACCGAGTACCGGTCTGGATGTTCTCGAGAGGACTAACGACTTGTCTCTTCATCGCACCTTTGGCGGCGGTGATGGGCAGTCTCAAAATACCAGACTCATGTCTGGCAGCGGGGATCGCGGATCCATAGGAAAGAGAAGCAAGAGAAACGGCGGCGGTGAAAAGAGTTGAAATCATGATGGCGATGGTTCCTATCAAACGAATGGGATGGGACCAGGCAGAGAGTGTATTAGGTCAGATAATGAGTGTGGGCGACGTAGAGTCAAGGACAGTAAACACTGAACGGAACGAGTGTGAGGTGAGAAAACAGATCAGATCAAATCGAAGAACCACGGCGACATCTGTTGGGAGATATACAGATGCGGCGACGAGGTGAGGTGAGGTGAGGTGAGGTGAAGAGAGGTGAGGGGAGGATGAGGGAGGAGGAGATTGTCGAGGCTGAAAAGAGCGTGATCGTGAAAAAGAGAGGACCTCAAAATCCAACATGGATGCGAGGGTGAGTGGCTCTTTTGTTTGGGGAAGGCACCTTTAGGGGGGTTGGCGCCTTCCCTTTTTGGGTCTCTGCCAAGGAGACTTCCCGCTTGGGTGGCTGCTTACCCCAGTTTAAATGTCTTGCGGGATGATGGAACTTTGGACACTTTGGACACTTTGGACACTTTGGACCTGTAAAAAGGGAGAAGAAAAGGTGTCACAATTCTATAATACTTATCTTGCTCAAGTCATGATGGATTCTGTGTGATTTTGTAAATGTTAGACCTTCAATTGTCATTGAGCACCTCTGAACAATTGACAGAGACTTCTTCCACATAGAAACACAGCTTCTGGATTGGACAGCCTCGATACGAAGTGGACCCTCAGTTTCTTCTTTCGGCCGTCCCTGGATGAGCGTGAGTTCGGCACGGAGCAGTGAGCGACACTAGCCCTGTAGAAAGGTCAAGGGTTCGAGGGATTCTCCTGGTCTTCTGCATGGACCTCCACTGCTGCAATCTCCTCCAAACCCACCGCCAAGGCAAATCGTCTGAAAGGTCTGTTGGTTCCTGGCTGTTCCTGCATGCGCCCCAAGCCCGATCAAGCCACGGGCGTCCATTTTGACATGAGCCGGCCCTGCGGTAAAGTTGCGGCCAGGAAATTGATGGCGCGAATCTTTCGAGATGAAACGAGCCATCGACGGGGCGAAGCTTTGAAGCTTGAACCCTTTTGGTGTCGGGGTGCATCTGGTGGCCAGCATGGCTGATCTTCGAGGCGATCGCAATTCTGAACTTTCTGCTATTCTATTTTTACTGTACAGCAGTCGGGAATCTGATCTGATCTGGTGTGATCTCGGTTGCATCATTTCAGGGCATTAAATTCTAGGTTGTTTAACCTTCTTTTTCATATGCGCCGGCCGAGGTTTTGCCTTGCTTGAGCGTTGCTTGTATGACCGTGCTGTGCTCCGTACTTTATGAATTGAGTCTCACGTCCCCACAGAAGAGGGACAGAACATCGAGGCCAGGCCTTGACCGTCAGACGCAAGGACAGGAAACAAACATAGGCAACTCTTCACGATCACGATGTGCTGTTCACCTGTTCATCCGAAGAATCAACCGTCCAATCACCATCAACCATCCCGAATCTGCAACTGAAGGATCACCTTTAATTTTACTTCCCGCCCAGCACGGCACACACTAAACCTCATTCGATCAGGTCCCCTTCTCCGGTAAGGCTGAATGCATCTTTGTGTTCAGGGGAAGCCCAGTCCTACGTAGCACTAAAACGGCCGGGAGGAAAGAACTTTAAAGATGCGATGCTGTGTATCGGCATGGAGACTTTGTTAATTCCCATTTCGTTCTCTGTGTTGCCTTTTTGGTAGGGCATGAGAAGACGGCAAGTCAGCAGCGGAGGAATGTTTGTATGCATGAAATGGAAATAAGCTTCAATTTTCCATCTCGTATCTACTCTGCCGTTGCTCACTATTGAGCGCTTAATAGCTAACAGCTGATGAGCTGTGCTTCGCCTCGTTGGCTTTCATGCTTTTCATTTTAACCAAGATTTGGAGGTCGATTGGCCATGAGTCTGGCGTCGACGATCAAGCTCATTTCCTGGGCACGCGAGAATTGTTGATCAGGATCCTGGGAGTCATCAGGTGAATATTTGATCGTACTCAATTGAATCTTGTCCTTTTGCATTGTAAAGTTGAATTTCGTTCTTTCTCACATCGTCTGAAGTTTACCCGGCGTAGGGACGGAAATCTGATGACAGTTTCTAGTCAGGCGGTCCAAGAGAGTCCCTGAACCTCCGCTGCTGTCACCGGGAAGACCCAATTCATATACAGGGTTCACCAGAGCTCGATCCATCGAAAAATCTCATTGTCAGTCTCCAGTTTGCACATTTTATGCCAGCTGTTCGCCAGAGCTGGTAGTCACGTCAGGTCGCTTCCCTGTTCAATATCTGATGTCAGAAAGCCTCAATATAATAAGCCTGATTTCACATCGGCTCCCGATCGCATTGGCTGTATCCCCGCGTCGGTAAGTGAAGGCGTCCGGATTTCTCTTTGATTCTGTCCCGTTGATTTGCCCTGGATGACACAATTCCTATCACCCAGCCTGACGCTTCTCTGCCGGCAGTTCTGAGAGAAGGATTGACCACACGCGGATTCATCAAGAGGGATCATAAAAGCTCCATCTTTGCTGTGTGACTTCCAATTCCGCAGATATACCGAATTGTTCACATTCCTCCCAACGATTCATTCTTCTTCTTTCCAACCAAGGTACATCGGCGTCGTCATCCTTCAGAATCCCCATTGACATGAATCTACCCATCTCTTGCTCCGTACCCTCGCTTCTTGAAGCATTCATTCGCCCTCCAAACAGAACCTCTACAATCTAGTTTGTCAACAAATCTTCCCAAGTCTAAGCTCTCTCTCGATTTCCGTCTCTTTCCCATCTTTTACCCTCCAAGTCGTCGGCGTCTTATCACCAAATCCCTTTCCATAAAATCCCCATCGACAAAGACTCGTGAACACTGGCGTTTTGAGTCTCTTAGTTAGTCCTTCACCTTCTTCACCTTCATCTTCGCGCAGCTCGTTCTTCTCATGCAACTTCACCTTCTCCGTCCTGTTTATCTCCAAATTCCCTTCCTCCTCCACCCCAACTTGCCCCTGATCGTTTCTACCAGCCTCACTCATCACCACATCCGCGTTCCCACCTCGATATCCATCTCCATCTTGACCAGCATATGAATCAAGAACCCACTACCACCCCGAACCCTCCAATAAACCGCCCTCCTTCCCCCAAACCAACTCTGCGCCTCACAAGCCGCATACATACCCTTAGCTCCAACACCATGGACGAGATTAACATGCCTCCTTATATCCGTGACATCTCTCCTGATGAACCCACATTCAATCTCTTTCTCCTTCTCCTCCTCTTTCTTCTTCTCTCCAGTTCCATTCCCATCCTCATTCCCATTCCCGACCCAATCACCACCCTCCCACTCCTCTTGAACCGCAACTTCGACTTCACCCTTAAACGTACATCTCCAAGCCCCCACAACCCTCAACCCCCCAACCACCTCCGCTCCATTACGCAAACACTTCACATCCCCAAAATCAATCTCCCTTCCAATCTTATCATTACAGAGCGCGAGAGAAGCGAGGAATTCCTTGACGAGAACCCGTAATTCTGGTGGGAGTTGATGGTGTTTACGCAGATGCTCGAGGAGTGATTTCGGGAGGATGGCGGTGTGGCAGGGGATGCAGAGGGGGAAGGTTAGAGTTATGGCTGAACTTGGGTTGGTAGGGTGGTTTTGGGTGAGGGTGTGGGTAGTTAGGTAGGGCGTGAGAGAAGTAGGGATGGGGATGCTGACAGCTCCTCCGCCACCAGCAGCAGGTGGCGGGATGGAAGTCATGTCTGTTCGGGGTTGTTCTCGGGACTTTAATGGATGAACGAGAGGCCGATGGACTGTGGATTTGATGGAGATATGTGGTTCTCGTCCATGAGTTTTGAGAGTTGAGCCGATTGGGATAGAGGATGAGTGAAGATGATGGAGAAATGCGCATCACGTAGGAGCTGACAAACGTCGCTCACCTATTCAGTCGGATTAAACGAGAAACGTGGTTTTGGTCCATTCCTCGGTAAGGTATCCAATCATCGCACTGCTTTCAGGGGCTTGAGTCAAAAGTCGGGAGAACAACAACACCGTTTTGGTGCCAGAATACGTGATGCGATGATGTCGTCGACAATGCAGGCTGATAAATCGTGGTTCTGGGATGGAGGGGGAGGAGTATTGGAGAGGGGAGAGAAGACATTCAGAAGGATAAATAGGTTGGGTATCCCGGCATTGTTCATATCTTACAAGTCGAAAAAGCACCCAGCATCTCAACCCCCGTCCTACTCCTACATATTATATTTCACCAGTCGCTTGATCTTCAATTTACACAACCAAGCATTGTCATCCTCGATTCAAATAAAATTGCCAATTTGAGAAATTGCAAATATGGTCAAGATCGCAATGGCAGGTGGCTCAGGCCGTACGTTCCTTCACAATCCTCCTCCAGCAACTCGCTCCACTCCAAAAGCCTCATCTAAGCCTTCATTCCTCCTCCAAGTCGCTTGTCGGATGCACAATACAAGTCTGACATTTCACCAACCTAGAAATCGCCAGCGAGATCCTCGACGTCCTAGTCGCAAAAATGAAGCATGAGATCTTGATCCTTTCCCGTCATGTACTGACCTCCTATCCTTTTCCAACCTATCTCAACCATTTGCCCTTTTGTTTCAGACTTCTACTCCCCGAGCCTCAACTCAAAGGTCATTGCATTAACACCCTCCTCAGGGTCACGCCCCCGACCCCCGCCCCGGCGTAACCTGGGCCCAAACAGACTACAGTTCCGTCACCGAACTAACAGCCCTCCTAAAAGGCGTAGACGTCGTTCTGTCTTTCGGAGCTGCACATGAAGATGTGGGGAGTGTGAAGCAGAAGGCGCTTATTGACGCGAGTGTTGCTGCTGGCGTGAAGAGGTTTGCGCCGAATGAGTGGTCGACGTGAGTTCAGATTTCTCATCTCAAGCTTTTGATTCCGAGATTTGGTGGAAGATGCGGAGAGTATATGAAGAGAGTGATGTGTAAAGGCGGTGCTGATTCCCTTTGCGTGTGTAGGCGGAACTTTGAGGAGATCCCTTGGTATGCTGAAAAGGGCAATGTTCGTGCTTACTTGGCTGAGATCAATAAGGATAAGAAGGTAGTTTTTCTCCCGCACCCCATTTTCTCCCTCACCCGAGTATCAGCCAGCTGACCTCCCCAGGTCATTGAATACACCCTTTTCCAACCCGGCTTCATAACAGATTACATCGCACCTCCCAACACATCCAGTAAACACATCTCTCCCCTCGACATCGCACTCGACCTTCCCAACCGCCGCGCCATCGTGCTTGACGAAATCGATCCGCATATCACTCTTACGAGCGTCAAAGATGTGGCAGAGGTGGTTGCTCGAGCAGTGGAGTTTGAGGGCGAGTGGCCGGTTGTGGGAGGGATGGTTGGGACCACGTTGAAGACGTCGGAGTTTATTGCTTTGGCGGAGAAGATTAGAGGTTTGTCTTCCGCCCCGCGTCTTTCCTCTTCTCTTCTGAAGATGCGAAAAGCGATCGCGATGTAACTGACACGACTCAGGCGGCAAACCATGGCCCATCACCACCCTGAAAGAAGCCGACATCCGAGCCGGTGATATCAAATCCGATTGGATCCCAATGATGAATGTCAAGGGCCTGGCGCAGGAACAGATCGAGTTCTTCTCCAAGATGGTGTTGACGGGGTTCTTGTTGTGTGGTTTACATGAGTCGTGGATGGTGAGTGATGAGTGGAATCACTTGTTGAAGGATTATGAGTTTGAGAGCTTGGAGCATTTCTTGGAGAGGACTTGGGGTGGACGACCATAGTTTGGGAGGGGTGGAAGTTGGTTGGTTGTAAGGGTTGGGAGGGATGAGGATTAGATAGGAATTGAGGTTGTGGATGGAGTGGGTCGTACAGCGCCAAGTAAGAGACTGATAGTCCGAGAAACAAATGCCATGTGTGGTAAAAAGATATTTGCAGAAGTCTTGTAAACCTGAAACGATCATTGCAGGCAATTCGGCTGGATGCAGCTGTTCACACGTCAACTCAAGTCAGAGATCATCATCAAAACCAAAAGTGAAAGCTCAATCCTGATCCCCGTTCCACTTCTCGTCCCAAGCGCAATCTTGGAGTGTAGAAAGGGGGGTTGCAAGAACCTGCATGCTTTCCAAGTTGAGCAAGGAGCCGGGGATGCACGCATCAGACTTAGGAAGACATCTGAGCTCTCCATAATCGTAAATGCGACATGTGGCAACTTCCAATAGCATAAATGTCCACTGGACATCAAATGCTCACAAAGTCCGTCATTCAGATTCCTCACCGGAGCAAAAAGGCGATTTACGTGAAGAAGAATCATTGCCAAGAAAAGCTTGAACAATACTGGATTCCTGACGAATAGCTTCAGCAGGTTGAACTCAGATGGAAACGGCGCGGTTCGAAATTTACGAGCGCGTTCTAGCACATGTAGATCAGAAGACGAATTGCTTGAAGCTTTCTCACTTCAGAAATTCGGCCCCGAGACGGGAATGACGCAAGAATACCGACTTGCTTCTTACCCCACGTCAGTTCCCCAAGGCAAGAGCACCATATATATGAAGATTGAGTAGACCTCGTTGCATGAACAGGAAAACAAGGACAAGTACGTTCGCAAAAAGGACCATTTCGACCATAACGAAACATCATTATGCCCGGTTTGTAGCCTTCCACCTAACTCAACTCGAGAGCTTCAAGCTAATGACCCCCAGATGAAGCAGGACAAAAGAAGGAGGGGATGGTAGACAAGATCTTCCACCATGGCCACCACAAGGAAGGAGAGCAGGCTACTGGCCAACAGCAGCAAGCCGGTCAAGGACAAGCACAACAACCTCACAAGGAGACTGAGGGAGAGAAGTTCAAGGAGTATATGGCTGAGGAGAAGAGATTGGATGAAGAGGGGAAGGAGTATGGTGGATTGATGTGAAGAGTAGAGCTATTCCCGAATTTTATGTACGCGTACGAGGTCTCGAGTGAAGAGATGAGATAGGAGGCCAAGTTCTGTTCCAACTGAAGAAACTCAAAGTGGGATTTTCCCATTCGAATGCTGTCTATGTGAGAAGAGATAATCTTAAGCCCTATAGTATAGCTGAGTAGAGAGGACAATAAGGTCTCGGGATTCGGCAGGAGAAGGGGCTTGCCATCGTGTTGATACGAGCATGATGGCTGGTCACCTTGTGTCCAAGCAAGGGAATCGTCAGGGGCATTAGGAGCTGCGACAAGCGTATCTCGGCTTCAATCATCAGATTATCTTGACCCGCTCATTTCACTGAGAAGACCTGTTTCTCTTCTTGGAGGTAACGACCTCAAGACACCAGAAGCTATTCCAAACAAACGCGGTTCCACCATCGATGAGCACCGAGCTTCGATGTGCGTGTTGGCCATTTGGGAAGTTGAATAGGACGTCAACCTCGTATCTGGAGGCTGTGACAATTATCCGCATGCTCCCTCTCTGCTACCCTCTGAAAGTTCCTCATTGAATGCCTGCTGCTGCTGTTCGGTTCTGCCTTTCAAGCAGCCTCCCGAGGTCATGAAGCTCGTTTTGGCCTGAGCCCCCTGAAAGAGCCTGGAGCCTCAACCTGGCAGCCTGGCTTACCCCACCAAGTCGGCCGTGCTTGCCGAACTGCGCCGCATGAGCCACTGACGGCGTCCCCACTAGGTAGCATCACCTTCCCCTCATAAGCTTGGCTTTCCTCCATGTACAGTTCGAGTTTCAACATCAAGATTGTTTCCTCAACATCAACACCAAGAATCAGCAATTCAATCATCTCCTTGATTACGACGCGGGACCCTTTACAGCAAGATCAGTACGATTACAAGCAACCTACCACCCAACATGGCAGAGCAAACAAGCACCACTGTCGCTGGCACCACACTCATTAAGACAACCACGAGGCCCAAAACCTCCACCTCCCGCATCATCCTCGCCATCCTCGCAATCATCGCAGTAATCGGCGCCATCTTCCTGATCACTTTCCTCGCCCTCGACGTCTTCTACATTCCCTACCTCAGCGAGTTCAGCAAATTCCTAGTCCTCCTCCTCTCGCCCTTCCTCCCCCTCTTCTTCCCCCTCTTCCTCGGCGTCTTCCTGAAAGTCTGCCAGCACAAGACCTGGCCCGGAAAGAAAGTATGGGTCTTCATTACCGGCTCGTGGGTCTTCCAGCACTTGCAGCGCGCGGTCACGGATGCGATTGCGCTGTATCATGGAGGTGATGTGTGTGGGTTGAGCGAGTGCAAGGGGAAGTGGGTGGAGTGGGTGTTGGTTGTTGCGGTGGTGGCGTGTCAGGTTGGAGGGGCGAAGTGGGATGCTGGGTATGTGGATATGTGGATTGATGGCTTGGTTAAGCAGGAGGCTCAGGCTAAGGCGGCGAAGAGGGCTGCTAATGGAGAGTTGCCGCAGGGCTCGGATTTGGAGAAGGCGGATACGTTTGAGGGCGTGGTGTATGCGGATGTTGATGAGGAGAAGAGAGAGCTGAAGGCTAGAGATGAGATAATCGTGGAGGAGACCAAGGAGATTCTGGTGGTGGTTGATGACCAGAAGGCTTAAGTCGATTCTGCAAGGTTGGGAGTCAGTACGACATGTGTACAAACATACATTATTTTGGGTGTTACGGGTTTAAATTAAAAAAAGGTGCATTTGGAACTGTACGGTACACTATTGTATGATAAATTGCCTTGAAGTGCAAAGCACGTCGTTCGAGTAAAGAATAAGCGAGAGTTTTGTTGATATGCCTCCTGGATTGCTGGGCTCCTGTATGACAATGCCAAAACCTCGTTGGGCGGCTGCTGAAAATCCTGGAGATCGCAAAGTATTCGACGTCGAAGTCGGCCACAACAGTTTGATTTAATGCTCTCTCTTTCCGGCTAGTTCGTTAGGCCCTTCGATCTTGACCGACCATCGTTCTCTTGGACACTACCGCTCGGCATGTTGTCAAACCGACCCATAGAGCAGCACATAGAACCCAAGCAAGGTCAGATGATATATTCGACATCATATGCTCTGTGGATGCGAGTATGGTCTACAGTTGCCAAAGTATCACATCATCCACCCGTCCAATTCATCTCAAGTCTCCGCACCTCCATCCGCCTTCTCTCTCCTCGCTGCTATCCCTGAACCTCCAATCTCATCGTCCTCGGCACATCTCACCATAAACCCATCCACGACCCTTCCCAAATACCCCCCATCACCAACACATACCCTCATAACCAGTAAAGCCATCACAGCAACCAGCCCACAAGCCCTCCACTCTCTTCCCACCGCCTCCACAAAAACATACCATCCTCCAAGCCCACCCTTCCACAACACTTGAACAGCGCGCCAAATCTCCATGAGAGGGAAACTCTGCATTCCGATGCCAAACAGGAAGAGTTTAGTCGTGATGTTCTTCTTGAAGCGAGGGTTGAGAGCGGTGCTTGTGATGAGGGCTAATATGAGGGGTTTACAGAGTGAGTATAAGGGTGAGAGGGTGGCGGAGAGGAGTTTGAGAAAGGGTGAGAGGTAGGGGATGGGTATGAGGGTTGCAAAGAGGACGAGGGGGATGCTGAGGAGGAGTGGGATTAGGTGGTGTGTGACTGCGGTGTCCATGAGGTTGTCGGAGGGTGTGGGGAAGTAGTTGGGCATTTTGAAAGAGGGGGAAGGGAAAGGTAGGATGCTATGGAGGAAGGGGAAGAGAAAGAAGGATTTGTATTACCGAGAAGTGACTGACGACACTGAAACTGGTCCCGGCAGGGATATTGCACAGCCTTGTAGCGAGGCTGCCTAGACCACCAACAAAAACATTTCAATGACTTTCATTGGGGAACAAAAATTCGAATGCAGAGTTGAGATACCGGCCTAGACTAAAATAGAGCAATCAGTGATACCCGTCACAAATGCGGTCCTTTAGGGAAAGTCGTAATATCATAAACCCCATCAAACGCCTTCCCAAGCGCCCTCTTCCACGCAGGTCTTTCATAAACCCGCTGCAACCACGCATCCAACTCGGGAAACTCATTGGCCAAATCCACACTCCCTCTCTGCTTGATACTGGTCATCGGAAACTCCAACATGATATCCGCCCGCCCGGGCTCCTTGCCCATCAAATACCCACCAGACGGCCCATCTTTCAACTCCCTGTTGAGCTCCTTGAGTATATTCCGCATCTCAGGACCGTCGAAATTCTTGCCTCCCGGTCCAGATCCATTCCGTAGCATACCGAAGTCTAGCATGAGGAGTATGGTGGTCGCTTTGCTGAGACCAGTCGAGATAATGCTGACGAGCATCTCGTCACGGATCCAGTCGCCATTCTTCAGTCCGAACTTGTCTTCCTTGTCGAATGTGCGGATTAGGTAGGTAGCGATAGCTGAGGACTCGGTGATGTAGCGATTGCCGTCTGCAGCGCCTGTTATGAGGACGGGGGCTTTGCCGTAGGGTCCGGTTGCTTGGAGGGAGGGTGGAGAGCGGAAGGGTGCTGTTGGGTGGGAAGGAGGGTTTCGGATATGGGTTACGAGGTTGTATTCGATGCCTAGTTCTTCGAGGAGCCAGAGGATACGTTGGGATTGAGAGTTCTGGAATTGTAAGTAGATGCCGGGTGAGGGGAGAGGGGAACTTACATTGAGATGGTGGAGGGTGGGTTTATTGTCTGCCATTTTGAATTGGACGTATGATTGTTGTTTATTGATGTCAAGGGATATTGAAAAGAGAGTATATGCTTGAGGAAACACTTACAGGATTGAAGAGGACTTACTGTTATATACCTAGGTACTGGCAGTGAGGGGATCTTCATCGACGGGCGCCATGACGATAGCTCCACCCACTCCCTCTGGTCTGCCGCCGAGCATCCAGAGTCTGGACTTTAAATCTTACCAATACTAGGAAAAGGTTACAAACACTCGGCCGTAATCGCGTAAAGTACGTGTTGTGAAAGTCCGGACCTTGTCCCTGGAATTGAGGTTTGTCGATGTGAGGTTGTTGATGCTCCATGGGATGTAAAATTTGAGCTTGTTTGAAAATGCTACCTAGGTGAGTTTAGCGTTGTCAGAAGCTTACTACTCTGGGGAATAATCATGCAGAAACGCGGACTTTTGGCATTCCGATGAACTAGAGTTCTGACACCCACATCCCACTTACTTCTCCAACCCACATCTGCAATGTATTTTCAACAAAGTCGCTAGCTAAATGAAGTAGCATTTCAGTCAAGCGAGCTGCAGATACAGTCAAGCTGGCAGCATCGAGAAGATATATTCAAGTGTGGTCTCGCACACCCTCGAGCTACGAGTCGAGCCTTATATTCTTCGGCTTGTCCTGTACCTAGATCGGTGGATGTTCTCGCAGGACAGCAGTCAGAAGAATGACGACCTTGATTGTCATCATACGATCGATGGCAGCAGCGTCTCAAGCGAGCGATATGGCCGTAACATCACAATATTCATCTTGAGAGCACGTGGGTTGAACGGAACGGCGAGGATCGCCTAGATTTTCTCACAGTCTTGTCGACATAAATCCTGCCTTTTTTTGATCCACCCTGGATCGATCATTTCTTGACAGACTCACCAGACTACAATCCAATATCTCCATGAGCTTGCGGCATATGTCTGTAGCACTCCCCGGACGTCTCGAAGACCTTCATACAGGCCCAGCAAATATGTGCTTTACAAGTTGCGCATTCCATGTGATTACAGCCATAGGTTTTCTCAATGGGCGTTTTGCATGTCGGACATTTTCTTGTATCGGTTTCTTTCATGTATCTTTCGAATGCTTTCATTCCTTCTGAGGAGAGATCTTTGTAGTCCTCGCAACTCATGCCATCATGGTAGACGACCTTGCAGGAGGTACAGATGGACATTAGGCAGTGAGTGCAGAGCACAGCTGTTCCATCGTCTAATGGTCGGTAGATCTGGGGACAGTCTGGGGTTGGACAGTATTGAAAGTCTTCGGAGTGCGCGCGAACGTAAGCTTCGAATGATGCTTGACGAAGTCTCTCGAAAGTGGCGTATGGAAGAAGGGATTTCAATTCCTGCATCTCCAGAGTGTGGCCGCATGTATCTTCGGCGCAGATGACAGCTTTGGTCCCATCGTTCGAGGAGACCTGAGCATTGAAGCACTCTCTGCAGTAGATGTGACCACATGTAATCTTCAATGGGTCATCGGCCTCCGTCCAACACACAACACAATCGCTCCCAACTTGATCATTCACACTCTGTTCTTTGCACTCATCACTTGCAGCATCTAGCAGAGCTTTTGCTTCTTGAAAGTCGGCAATGGATCCTATGAACGAGATTGTCTTGGGTACAGAAACGTCGAGTTTCACCGAGCTACCAAATCGAGCTTTCAGCTCTTTCATCCCACCTCGCATTGCTTTCCTCAAAAGGGTAGGACTCAATACGATCTTGTGGGACCCTGTCTCGAGCGATTTGACCTTGTCTTTGAGAACATCTTGCACAGTATCTCGGGTTTGCTCTGATCCGCCATGTATGGTCAATTGGAGCTTGCGAGTGTCGCGTTTGATGTATACGCCATGCGTATTATTGAGTTCTTGTATATATGCCAGGCATCCATCCCAGGCGAAGTATGGGTTCCAGAGCACTGCCTCGCCATTCATGACCACAGAACCAGCCAGAAGATATTCGAGTGCCCCTTTTGCACTTGCGATATTCGAGTACCCCTCGCCGAACAGTTTCATGGCGGTGAACTTCTTGAGCGGGTCTTTCTGTGGATAGATCTTTAGACCTGTATGAGATCTAGTCCAGAGTTCACTTCCCAGCTTGTCGGTCTCTGCTTTCAGAACATTCACGATCGCAGAGAGAACATTGTACTTGACTGAAATGACATGATTGAGGAACAGCTTGGAGTTTCCTAGCTCTGGAATCTTAGAGCTGTGCAGCTCGCGAACGGCTTTCGATGCGCTTTCCCGATCGACAAAGATAGCCAAGGCCTTCATTTTGTTACTGCCGTCCACTAATATCGAATCAAAAGATTCCAGTGCTCCCACTTTAGCAAGCTTCTCGCGGACAATACTTGCAGCCATGTCATTCGACAGGTCATACGAGGGTTCGCCAATTGTTGTTCTCGTGGGGAGTGAGCCATTCAGATGGAAATAGATGGCTTTGGCCTTCGTCCCTGGGCTTAAGTTCGCAACTTGAAGAGTCGATGTGGAAGATCTGAAAATGGCTTCTTGGATCGAGCAGTCTGGAACTCGGCCTCGGATTTTTCTGGACTGGAGCCGATGTAAGGCAGCTTCCGCAGCACGACGAGAGGGGTATGTTAGCCATGCGATGCAAGATGCTTGGTACCATGAGCAAGACACGGTGCTTAATTGAAGACGGTTCGCAGCTGTACCCGTGGCTGAAGACCCGACAAGCGATTTGATGGTGAGCTTACGGAACTGTTCATCTTGTAAGTGAGACTGAAACTTGCTCGTAGCTCTCACGGCGAAAGTGGGATTTTCAACTTTGACTTCGGCCACAGCTCCTGTGCCTCCTATTTGCTTGACGATGATCATCGCGTCCAGGTTATCGAAGCCCAAACATGACAGTAAAGCACGAACATCGCCTTGTCCAGCTCCTGCTGGCAATCCTGAAATCTGAATTGTCGAGAAGTCAGAAGCAAGCTTGATCGAAGATACTTGAGCACCTGCAGAGAACGTCACTACTGCCCCTTGAATGTCTTTGAAAGCTGCATCGATACTCGTGGCCAGTAATTGACGACTGTTTTCGTTGTATTTCTTGATATCGGAAAGTCAGTTATGGCCTTTTCAGACTGTCATGGTTCGGTCTAACTTACCGCTACACCTGCTCCCCTTTCTGATGTGGGTAGATCAGGATGATGGGCGACTGGATCGGCATGGCTATAGATGCACTGGGAGCCATTCCTGCAGTATCCTTTTGTATGAAAACGGCACGGAGCCTGATGATACGTCCGTGGATCGTGGATCGAATCATGGGACTGGTCACTTGCTGCAGGTATAAAGGGTTGCACATCAGCTTTCAGAGACCGAAGAGGCAGCCGATAGCTAGTGATAGGTTCGATATCAGGGACGATGTCTGTTTGTGGAGCTGGTGTGACTTTGAGCAGCCCATCTGAGCTAGTCGTTGACAAGGCTGGCGTCAAATCGTGAGATTTCCGACAGCTTGCTCCATAGGTACAAGTACCATGAGAAAAGAACCAGCAAAGCTCTGTAGCTCCGATCATTTGTGCTTCAGAATTGCTCTGAACATGTGCAGGTTTGAGGGACGTAGCTTTTCTGAGAGGTGGCTCCCATCCCGGGACCTGGCCTTCTGGCACAGCTTCGTGTGAATTCTTGCAATGTGCTCCGTAAGTACATGAATCTCTCGCAAAAAACCTGCATGGAGCCATATCTCGTGCTGTGGATTGATCGATAGCAAAGGATGATGATAATTTGGGTGAGGCTGGCGATGTTGGCAAAATGAGTGATTCGTTGGTGTCGTACAAACACCTGCACAGCTGATTGGCCACTGCTTCAAGACGCTAAATCGGCCGACTTGCAGACAATAAATGTAAGAAACCGTACAATATGACTTTCTCGGCTCTAGAAGACTGTTTCTAGTCGTTATCCAACTATAATCTATCTAAATGTTATTGCCATCTCTCGAATCGCTACTGGGTTCTGCAGGCACGAGTCTCCTGTGGTGTCCCACTTGCAATAGATGTTCTGATCTTCTAGAACTCATGGAAATGGATCAGTATTGTCAGCGGAATTTTGACGTTTGTATTCAAGCATAGTCCGTCTAAGAAGTACTTCCCATTAATGGCCTAGGATGGTAATCAAGGTTGTTTGTCGTTCGACCCTCGCTTAATCAGAAGCAATCTCCCTTGAACCAAACTTTGGAACTGCCCGGACCGTAAAGCTAGACGTCAAGTTTCAGTAGTCGGCCACGAAACAATCCATAATAGTCCAGTCTCTCCCAAGTCCGAAAGAAAAATTCCATCCTTCTTCTCATAATCTTTCTTCGGAATAGCACGCACGAAACACTTCAAAGCTGTCAAACACCAAAACAAATATACAAATGGACCACCATAGCGAGAGACTCGCCATGCTGGAGGCATCACATCATTTTTTGAAGACACACTCCTAGAATCCCTACAGCTAGAGAGGTTAAGAATTCGCGAACCGCCGGAGAACATGAGAACGAGGACTACTTCATGAGTTATCCGCAAGCAGAAACAAACACGACTGAAACAACACCAACATTCCACCTTTTCTCCATCCTCCCTTACGGCATCCGAGTGATGATCTGGGGTCTTCTGATCCCAGGAGATCGTATCGTGCCAATCCACTACCATAAAGAAACACACAGCTACACTTCCCGGATGCTACCACCAGCCATTCTGCAGGTTAACAGCGAGTCTCGCGAGTATGGGCGGAAAAGATACAAGGAGACCACGCTTGGCTCGCAGATCGTGAGAGGAGCATATATGGATCTATCACAGACAAGTTGTACCTCCGCACCGAACTAGGTTGGCAAAATGCACGGGACGCTGTTGATGAAAGCTTCCCTAACTTCCGCACATCAAAGTCGCAGCAGCGTGCGCAAAGAATATGGCGAGATCTGACAAGTACATCTAGGATGCCGAATTTCAACAAGGGATTGAGTATGTGTGCGGAGATGTATAGGATGATGATGTGGTTTGTTATCACGCGGAGGAGAGAACTTGCGAATCCGTTGGGGATGGTTGAGGAGTGGAAGGTCGTTGGTGAGCACGGGAGGGGGAGGTTTGAGGGTGAGGGGCTGAGAAGGGGGATGGAAGGGTGGACGGAGAAGGAGAGCTATGTGGTGGTGGATCTGGCGAGGACGGTAGAGACGATTAATTGGATTGATGAGGGGAGGGGGAGGGAGGTGGCTTTGGATTTTAAGATGACGCATTGGTGTTGGTCAAGAAGGAGTTGAGTGAGGAGGCGGAGGCGATTATTGGTACTTTCGCAGTGGAGATGTGACTGGCGTCAATTGGGAACGAGTGTATCTTGGGAAGAAGGGAGTTTTATGTAAAGCTAGCATGCGAAAATTTGTTGAAGTACGAAAATTGTCGTAATGCGAGAAATGAGATTTTGTGTCCTTTTCCCTTCACGCAGCAAAGACACATGTTGTGTAGCAATCGGAAATAAGAAATGGGATTTTGGTATACAGGTAATGGCTGAAAAGAGACAAATTGATAGATGATTTAACAAGCAGCCAGAGTAGTAATGTCTCTCATTTATGTACTAAATAAGGAGATTGTGCATGCTGCAGATTGTGCGACCTTCCCCTACATCATCGTAATGAAGGAAAGCATGCTTGGGCCTTGGCTTGAGACTTCAGAAAGCCAATTAGACGCAGAGGGCTGTCCTGATGAAGAGTGATGGAATCTGACAGAACTCCAATCCCAATCAAATACACTCTCGAGATGCACTGGACTTGGGTAGCATCTTACTGTACTCAATGCTGATGTGCTGACAATATTCGGAGACTTCTCAAGATAAACAGTTGTGGCAGTAAAATCCCCCAAAACTATTCAAGGCAAATACAGTAGCAGCATCGATACGGCCCAACACTAACAGATATACTGTTCAGATTGTTAATTCCCAGGTAAGAGACAATGAATGAGGCCAGAAAAGCTCTATATCAAAGAACAAAGAAGGATGTCCAGCTCTCCCATATTCTCCCCCCCCCCCCTTTCCACGTGCCCCTCAGTTAGCGCAACCGACATGCCGAAGCGAGGGACCCTAATTTTGTTTCGACCCATCATTACTCAAGTGCACCCACCAGTGACAGATTTCTCAACCCTCTCCTCCCTCGAAACAAATACCACCCTTCACTCCATTTCACGCCCTGCATTCCAGTGTTCGACAACCAGCTCTTCTTTAAAGACTCACGAATACTTCCAATCCCATTCCATCTTCTTCTTTTTCTCTATTCATCATCACTCCCAACGCGCCAATCGCCCATTCCTCGACTCAATTGGCTTTGTCGCACAGTGCAGCTGCCCCTCATATCCACACCATACCTTGTTGTGCAAGCTCAAGCTCAAGCTGCAAGCAATATGCCACTGATGACTGGAAACAGCGAGAGACGGTCTTCCCCGGATGCCCGCTCGGTGAAGCGTCAAAGTAAGTCAATACACCTGGCAGAGGAGAGAATAGAGGCTGGTGAAGACGGCGAGTTGCTTCTGCTGCGGCATCCTCCTTTCTGCCGCCCGCCAAAGAAATGATGCTGCCCTCGCCGCCTTTCTGTGGCCGCCCGAGTCAAACTCGGCAGACTGCGAATATTTGCACCACCATCTTTTCTTCCTGTCGTTCCCTCTCTGCGAACTTATTTCTGTTTCCAACACAACCACAACCTCCCCGCAGACACATCTGATTTATTCAACATAATACATTGCGCAGCAGCTGATCGTCGCGATGTTAGGAACCCAATCTCTTCCACCGCCCGCCCTACCCCAGCTCGTCGCAGAGCAGCATGTTCCAATCCCCTCCACCGACAAGGACACCCGCAGATTGATCGTCGTCCTCTCCAATGCCAGCCTGGAAACATACAAAGCTAGCTTCGGTGGCAACAGACCGGGTGCGCAGCGCGAGGAGAAATATTCGCTGCTCAACAGTGATGAGCATATCGGTGTCATGCGCAAGATGAACCGCGATATCAGCGATGCCCGACCTGACATTACACATCAGGTTCGAAAGACTTGTGATCCAACATCACAGTGGTCGCCGTGCTAACTAAGTCTAGTGCCTCCTTACCCTGCTCGACTCCCCCATTAACAAGGCCGGAAAGCTACAAATCTACATTCATACCGCCAAAGGTGTACTCATCGAGGTCAGCCCAACCGTCCGTATCCCGCGTACATTCAAGCGATTCGCCGGTCTTATGGTCCAACTGCTCCACCGTCTCTCCATTCGATCCGTCAACTCCCAAGAGAAGCTACTCAAGGTCATCGCCAACCCTATCTCTGATCACCTTCCTCCAAATTGCCGAAAGATAACCCTCAGCTTCGACTCCCCACTGGTGCGCGTACGGGAATACGTGGAAACTCTGGACGAGAAGGAGAGCATCTGTGTGTTCGTTGGTGCCATGGCCAAGGGATCTGACAACTTCGCCGACCAATTTGTTGATGAGAAGATCTCTATCAGCAACTACAGTCTCTCAGCAAGTGTGGCATGCAGCAAGTTCTGCCACGCCGCTGAGGATGTGTGGGGCATAATCTAGTCATCTTCGCTGTTCGACACCCCCGGAATCGATCGACCCGGTCAAATCACTCGATAACGATAACGGAACGCTTCGGTCAAAGTTCGAATTGGGTAGAGGCAATCAAGGAGATTGGTCGATTTCAAAGGTGAAAGCGGGACCTGCGGTACAACGACGATCCTAACATCGTCTGTTCTACCTTGGGTCGCCGGGCTTGGGTGTCTGTGTGCTCAGTCGTTCTTTTTACAACACAAAAGATCAGGCGTTCAACATCAGATCCAAGACGCTTTAGTCGTCTTCGTAGGCAACTCAACTTGTCCTACATCTCTTCTGTCTTTTGACCCAGGAGCTTAGTAGCTTTTGGAATTCCGATTGCAACTCGAGAATCTTTGCTAGATGTTCACTTGGTTTTCCTGGCCGAACATCTGAGCGCAAGCCTGGTCATTGGACTCAGTAAGCGTCTCACACTATAGGCTGGTATTAAGCTAGCCTCATGTATAGAAGATCTCACGTAGCCAGAGTCAATATGTAAGGAGTATACCAAAATATGAGGGTCCATTGAATGATTGGCCAAAGCCTTCTCTAATCGCCTTGAAAATCCTTACGTGGACATCAATTTGGGACTATCATATATCTCTTCCGAGCACCTGCGAGAGTATCCATTCGAAATGGCTTCATACTGATCGACAGCCACAGATTCATCTCATCTTCAGATGTTATTTGTTCACGTTTTCCGCCTCGACAAGATTTCCCACCATAGCCATCAAGAAGGCCGCGGGAACGCGACCCTATTCGACAACTACTGCACCTCCAGACCCAATCGCATACTCGAGGCGATCGCACATATGCACCCACACGCATCTCACGACTTATCGGGAGATCAACCGCAACGGCCCAGTAATTCGCTCGGGAAACGTGGCATGCGGAGAGAAAAGGGACGGGGGTTCAGAGGGCCCGCAACCTGCGTTTGTACCTGTATTGTTGCCCAACTGTGGGTTGTGCCACGGCGATGTCGGTGTATCGTGCAGTGCTGCGAGTGCAATTGCTGGATTGAGTACAAAAGATACTTTATACAGATTGTGCAGGCGGTCGTGGCCTACCCAACGACTGGTAACCAGACCACAGCCTCGAGGTGCGCCGAAAGGGGTCCAGTCCTTTGGTGATGCTGTAAGTGGGTAACACAGCGCACTGAACATCTCACTATCTCACTTAGTGAGTGGGAGCTGCATCTGCAGGAGCTTGACTCGCCTCATCTCGTGTTGTCAGCTGCACTGCACTTCATACATAAGACGGTGGGCAGAGAAGTCTTCAGCAACTTCTATATTTCTTCTGTCGTCCCAGATCTACAGTACATACTGTCATCCCTCACCCTCCCACCTTAAGATCTTCAAAACTAATATCTCATTGCAAAACTCTGTTATAAATTTTCTCGATCGCTGCGTTTGTTTGGTTGGTTGATTGCTTTTTGTCCCGGCACGAGCCGTACCCCATCTTTTCGTTTGCATTTTCGAACATGGCGAGCGACCCGCCTTTAATACAAGTCGCGCATCTCCCCTCCGCGGCCTCCTTCTACGGCTCTCTGACACAACCTCTCGGTCTACAATTCCTATCCGCAACCCCAGTTTCCCCAGCTTGTCTCCATTTTGGATACATTCAACAAAGTCCTTCCGGTCCTCGAAAGGTCACAGTCTTCACTGTCTCGCAGGCAGCGCATCCCCGCCTCTCACATATCACGCTATCCGCTCCAAGTCCAAAAGCTGTCTACGACTTCCACGGCAAGAGCTTACTACTCAATCAAGATCGAGGGAGGGGAGAAAATACATTCGACCAGGAAGAAGACGAAGAGCGAGCTCTCACAAGAGACTTCGATGGCAATATGATCGAAGCTGTATACAGCACGCGAGCATCACGGGGTGCAGCACCCCGCGGCACACCAGCCATTGAGCCCGCCGGCCTCGACAAAGAAAGCAGACGGGTCCTAGAATGGCAGCAAGATGTCGCCCGTAGCATATCCGGCTCCCAAGCACCAGGCTCCCAAGCCGGCTCACAAGCTGGAGGATACCGAGAAGATCAAGTCGGGCCAAGTACATTCCGCCGAGCAGACACCTTTCCCTCTGACTTCGGCCGCGAACGACCCATGCGTCTCGTCCGAAGAGAAACAGTCACCACAGAACACTACAGCCAAGCTGAGCGCGAACGCCAGGAAGCCGCCTCAGGAGGAATAAGCGGCAAGGCAGTCCTCGGCACCCTCCTCGGAGCAGCAGCCGGCGCAGCATTTGCTTACGCCATGACTCGGTCTGAGGACCCGCCATCAACAAGCTCTGTCCGAAGGTCCTCCGCACCACAATACACACACGAGCCCATCCGCATGGAAGATCGCGAGCGTGTCCTTGAGACGCGAACGATACCGGCGCGTAGCTACGTCTCTGAACGTGCTAGAGATAGAGATGTGCAACCGCGGTACGTGCAATATACCATTGCTGCTCCGCCGGCTAGGATAGCAGCTCAGCCCGAGCTGGCGAGGATAGAAGAGCGGAGCCACGTGAGCACGCGGTCGCGACGCAGCGGCGGGAAGGAGAGGGAGGGGAGTGAAGTGAGTAAGCGGTATGAACGCCCTCTGACCATTTTGCCGGCGCCGAGTCGCAATAGGAGTCCGGCTAGTCATGTTAGTCGCCGGAGCAGGAAGTCTGGGTCTGGGTCGGGGACGGGGTCGAGTTTGGAGAGGGAGAGGAGGAGGGAGAGTCCGAGAGAAAGAGAGAGGGAAAGGGAGAGGGAAGGTGAGAGTGAATATATGTCTGCAAGGAGTCACCACTCTACTAGTACTATCAAGCCTGCTGTCCCTCAGCCGCCGAGTTCGCGCATCAGCTCGTCGACGATTCGCATTGTGCCGCAGCCGCCTGATGCGAGGAATCCGGATCCGGATCGTAGGAGTCATGTTTCTGAGCGGGATCGCGATGGTGGTCGTGATAGAGACCGGGACAGAGATAGGGAGAGGAGAAGTACAGTCTCAGCCCGTCAAGTGCCTCTCCCGCCTTCGACGGTCATGAGTGCGCGCCAGGTGCCGCTGCCGAGGAGTATGGTTTCTGGTGTTGGTGGTGGAGGGGGAGGAGGGTATGCGGCCAGTGTGGCGCCGAGTGATAGTGTGAGCTCGGTGGGGAGTAAGAGGGAGAGGGAGAGATTGAGGGAGAGGATGCATATTAGGGGTCCTGCGGGGGGTGTTTTGTGGGGTCATGGTTAGAGGAGGGGAGGGATTAATATCGACAGTGAGATGGTATACAGGACAGACAGCTTTTTGGGACTGGGATTTGGTTGGGCTTTGGTGCATTGGGAACGGATGTTGGGTGTTGAGTCTTTGCTTTGATGGTTTAATATTTCCTGTGGTGGGATTTTGGAAGGTTGGACCGCTGTGATGGGGTGTGCTTCTTCGAGCGCACATCACTTCATTCAGCTGCCATCCTTCAGACCCACTACATTTCACCTTTTCATGTTCGCATTTGCCTTTTCGCATTGGCTGGGCTCGCATTGGCTGGGCTAGCCTTGGTGTCTTCATTTGAAATATATTTGTTTCCCTTTATCTCCTTCAAACCGATGTCTTGCTTCACGACCTGTCATGATACTCTGGCTACATCTGATTATTTGCTCTTTATACTTACTTACCTTATATTCATATTCATATCGATAGATGGCTCATATATACTTAGACCATCAATCGCTTGATGCCGCCACTGCGTCCATGCCCCTGCCCATATCCATCTTCATCCTTCCTCCTTTCTTCTCCTCCCGTATGATCTCTACTACATTCACTCCCAGAAAACGTCGTTTCTGGTGTAAAAAGTTCTTTGCCGACTCTCTATCCTTCTCCGTCGCCAAAACAAAACAGCAGTATCGTTGTATCGAGATCAGGGCAGGAGCTTGGAAGTATCTAACCGAAAATGGAATGGGTACTCTGGCCATTTGTTGTCTGTTGATGGAGTGATGCTGTTTGAGTTTAGGTGTGTGCATGGGAATCAGATAAACTGAACCTTCAAGGAGAAATTATGTTCTGGACGTCTGGTTTGACGTCTTCTCTGTTGTTCTATCTCATTGAAGCCGAATTTGCTCTCTTGCGTCTTGTCTAAGTAGTGTCTGAAGTACCGGTACTATGTACGGTGAATAGATTTGAATGTTTTGTTGGGCGGATGATATGTATTTCCTCTCGCCTCTCAGGCCAACATTCCTTTCCTTCTTGCTGCTTTGTTTGCCGGTAGATGAAATATCAGTTGCGTTGTGCTCGGTGGATGGTGGACGGTGGGGTAGCTTCCAGTTGGTCATCCACTGGACGTCATGTCGCGCGAGCTGACGTAACTAACATGGTGCAAGATGTTACTGGTAGATCTACTATGGATCGCTTTCCTTACAAGTACACGGAGAGACCTCTTCACTTGCATAGTAAAGCTTTCGATTGGTTGCAACATAGTGTCGTGCTACCAGTAGAGAATTGTCCCATGGTGGTTTCCCGGAGCTAAGAAAAGAAGGGTCCCACCACGCGGACATAGCTCCTCACTTACGAACGAAAGTCTTAGCTTGTCGCAATGAAGCGAACTCGGCTCAGAAGAAGGAGATCTCTACTATCTCAGAGAAGGAGGTTCTTGATTTTCCATCAGGCGGAGACGGCCCCACCGCTCCTTTCCTGCGTGATATGGACCAATTAACGCGTTCAATAGTGTTGAGTTCGATTCGAACTTTCTAAAGGACAGACTTCCTCGTAGTTGAAGAAGAGAAGGACTTAGGTGGCTTAATTTTCGAGCGTCCTACCACGCGGAGAAAGGTCTTTACCTGCATCCCCTAGGCAAATAAAAGTTTTGGGGTGTCAGATGTCGATGGATTCTTGATAGAGAGTCTTTCCCGTAGTCGAGGGCAGAAGTTCTTTTGTCCCTGATCGTCCTATCAGACGGAGAGATCTCCTAACATGTCATTTTGAGTTGACCACAGCTTTTAGTTGGGATTCAACACTGTGGTCTTAGTGAGGCCTCTTCTCTGTAATTCAAAAGAGAAGGTCTTGAGTGTTGCATCGTCTATCCCGGGTTTTGCAATACGGGAAGTTTGAGAGGGGTACCGAAGCTCTCTTCAACACCTACCTGACCACATCAGGATATGTTAGCGAATGAGAAAATCATCCCAGGTGATGATGAAATCATAGCAGGATCTTCTTGATCCTCGAAACCTCATATTTACTAGTGACCGAGTATCTCTACGGGCGAGTATGTGGTGCGGTGCTGGCAGACGAGTTATATATGGCTGCTCACTGGCCGGTTCGTCTCTTTAGGCTGGCTTCCTGGCTCATCTTGGAAGTTTGAAACATTCCCCGCTCTTGAGACAAACTCTCCTAAGGCTCGCACAGACGACAAGCCCTGAAATGACGGCGTGAGGGGTCAGGATACCGGTAAGATAGGCTTGGAAAAGCTGTGCTTTGTCGGTAGTGATGGGGAGTTTCGGGGAAGCCACCGTGCCGAACTTTAATATCGATGGGACAAGACGATCAACGTTTGAGGCGGGTCGTAGGATGGCTTGTGCAGGATTTGGCAGTTCAGACTGGGTAAGTGCGATTAAGACGTTTCTCTGTCATAGATAGGGAGTTGGACCTTCGGCACGTTGACTTGACTGTAGAGGGGAGGAAGATCAGTGGTTGGAGGAAAGTACAAAACCATCTTGGACCATTGAGCCACATTTCATAACGCTTATGAGCTGGCTACAGAACGAACATATTTGAACAACGATGGACCGGTACTTCCTACCCCTGATGCGGAACCAAGCCGGACGTGGGAGGCAGACATCGAGATCAGGTTCATGAGTGAAAGATGATCATATGAAATTGAGCTGCGTTCCTTATGTTAGGAGCTTAATGCTACTTAATATTAGACTTTGAGACGAAGGGGTCCTGTTGACCATTCCAGGCCAGCTACCGTAGGTTAGTTACATCGAAGCAGGCCCGAGGATGACTACCAGGTTTTACCTAGGCATGTCTGTTGTGCACATGTGAAGAATTCAGTTCAAGGTAAGAAGAAACTTCCTGGTTGTACCCAGTGGTGAGTTAGCAGAACATTCTTTTCCGACGTGAGTGAGGCCAGTGAACAGAGCCTGCTAGCAATATATCTGTAGATAAATCTGTAGTCGTTTGACATTGCGATGCGGGGAACATTGGATGTTTGACTTCGATCTGCACTCTGTCATCACACCGCAGAGTCTGTGTCACCGGCACGTTTCACCGCCATCTGCCTGCCGCGCGGTATCAAATAGCGCCGTGGGGTCTTCCTGTTCCTCGTCTAAGCTGTCTGTACGTTACAAGTGGGTGCAGTAGTACACGATATTAGGTCGGGTAAGTTCCTAGTGCCTTGAGCAATCCTCCGAGAGGGTCACTTGGCATTTTGCTTCCGGCTTTCCGGGCACCGCCTTTTCAATACTCATCCATCAGAAGGGAAAAGAAGATAGATTGATGGCATTATATTCAAGGTGCTGGTGGTCGTTGTTCTGGCCATATTTCTTCTTCTGCAATTGTTCCTCGCTTCAGGTCGTTAATGCCCAGCTCGCTTCGCGTGTCACTCGGACATCACTGATGTCATTGTTGAAGTATCAGGGTCCAACCAGCCAACCCACCTGAACACCCTAAACCGCCCAAAGCACGTCGTCCAGTCAGCCTAAGCTCTTACTGTCCACGCCCTTCAAGCTTTCCACTTGCCGTTCCGCAAAGGGCAACTGCCTGGATGTTCTCTAGATCTAGAATTCCGCGAGCCCCCAACGGCCGCTGAACTTATCGTCACCGTGCCGATCATGCGCTTGGTCTGTGACCTGCGAGCCGCCTGGAGTGGAGACGCTGAAGGTGGAGTGGGTATGAGCGTGAACCGGGACTGGTACTTGCTATGGCAGACTACGGATGGTGATGCTTGTGACTGGGAGAGACACTGGGGCTGGGACACCGAGGACTGGGAATTGGGTGGAACCATCAACCTATCCTATCCGATCCCAGTTGGCGGCTTTCCTACTAGGTCCTGTGGAGGAGAGAAGTACAGCTGTCAGGCTGGAAATTCGGAATTGCAATATCTTCACTTCACTCAGACTGGAACGACACCGGCTTGCTATGCTGGCTATGGCAACAACCATGTGCGAAGGGCGAGTCGACACTGACTAGAGGGCTGTTAGGTCTTCAATTTTGGATTCAAAGGGGCATTTGCCGTGCAAACAGACTTCACGAGGCTCGATGAACGAAACTCGGCCCAGGAACACTTTGATAAATCTTGCACCTCGATGCTTCAGATAATATGATTCCAGGACCAGGCACCGGGCCGGAAAGTAGGCCATCGAGCTCTCATTCCGGCATGGATTTGCAACTCGCTGTTCTCCGGCATATTCCCACCCCGATAATTGTTCTGTGTCCTCGTCGAGCAGCCATTTTCGCAAACCGGGCAGCCGAACGGGTTCTGGGATCTCGAGATCCAATACAATCACCAGGACAGGGGATTCTGGGGAGGCCACCGAACGATTTGGGGATCCGGTTACTGTATAACCGGATCTGGGAAGCGGTATTGGATAGGCTTGTGGGTGCTCACCAGCAAGCAATCGCCGAAGGAATCGAGGGGCCGGTCCATGAAATTGATGCCGTGGTATCGACTCCAGGCCTAAGCTACGCAGAAAGACATTTTCGGATCCTGCTGTCAGGTTTGACGGCCGACGATGGACTCCATTTTATGCTCAGCTTAGAACGCTCTCCTCATATCGAGAAGAGGATGAGCCCCAGGATTGAGGACCTTAAATCTGCGTCGTATGGCGTTCCAGTCAACCCAGACCAAGTTGGGAAGACGCTGCTTGAATATGCTAGGGATGTTCCCAAACTCAAGAGAGCTGTGTTTGATAGCTGTGATGTGCCGGGCTTCATTCTAACTTTGAACGAGAAATTTTACCTAGCCAACAAGAAAGCGAGGGAGGTACTTGGAGATATTATGGGTGGAGCGGACGGTTGTGATGGACCAGGTCTCCGGGAACGGATGGCAATCTGGGACGAGAATTTCGAGAACAAATTGGAAGCAGATGACTTCCCTGGACTGAAGATGGTCCGATCGCGAAAGCCTTTCACTAGATACCGATGCGGCTTCATACATGCAGTTACCGGAGACAGAATCGTGATGAGTGTAGATGGAGAGTGTCTCTACGATGACTCGACGGGAGACTTCATCGGTGGTCTATGCTGGTGTAGAGATCTGCAAGAGTATTCTGATTATCTTGTTCACTCGCTGCAACGCCGTTTGGAGAGCCATGAGACTATTTGCAACCTGCTGCCACACTTGGTCTGGACGACGACGACTGATGGGTTTTGTGATTGGTTCTCCAGCAGGGTGGGGTTCCTCCTCTCCTCCTTTGTTGTATACTGACCGAGAGTTTTAGTGGTATGAATTTACAGGTCTAACCAAGGAACAATCTGTGGGACATGGATTCCAGGCAGCAATTCATCCGGAAGATCTGCCCAAGCTCTGGGCAAGCTGGGATTATCATAGGAAAGCAGGGAATGAATGTGACGTTGAGGTTCGCTACCGTCGACATGATGGTATTTACAGATGGATGCTCGCTCGCGCCTGGCCGCTCAGAGATAACGATGGAAAGATTCTCAAGTGGTACGGCACGAACACTGACATACACAACCTGGTCATGGCACGAATCGAAGCTGCGAGAAACAAACTTCAGATGCTTACTGTGCTTGCTCACGCGGAGGTCAACCTATTTTCAATCAATGAAAACAAGATCATTACCATGGCAGAAGGTGGCATGCGCTGGGACGCTACAACAAATATGTACGATGTCAACAACAAGTCAAGTCTCATCGGCAAGGATGCTATTGCCGTCGCCAAGAGTACGCAACCGGGTGGGATTCCAGGTCAGTGGCCCACTCAACAGCAGTGACATTATACTTACTACACATGCCAGATTATGAGAGAAATATTCTCAACATACTGAGTGGACAAGTGGAAGTGGCCCAGTCCGAGGATCTCATTGGTGGCAGAGTGTATCGAACCCGTGTTGTAGCCGATCTCGAACATGACACTGTCGATGGTGGACAGAAGCCTGCTGTGAAAGGGGTTCTAGGACTGAGTATTGATGTTACTGACATGAAAGCACGCACGGCACTGGAACTGGACAACACTCGTTTGGTAATGAAGGAGCAGGCAGCCAAAGATTCGAACCAAATGAAAAGCCAATTCCTGGCAAACGCATGTAAACCTCCCTGGATATGGGTACAAGCTGACAAATGTAGATGTCGCATGAGATGAGAACGCCCACCGCTGTAAGTCTTGTCCTTCTATCGCCTAAATTATGCTAATTGCTGCCAGGGTGTTATCGGAATGGTCGAACTGTTGAGCGATGACAAGAGCTTGACGGAAGAACAACGAGAATATGTCAGCAGTATACATCTTTCTGCTAAAGCACTTTTGACTATAGTGAATGACATTTTAGATTTCTCGAAGATCGAAAGTGGACGTCTGGATATTGAAAAGGTCCCATTCAATCTCTGTTCTGTGGTCGGGGAGCTTTGCAAACTACTCGCAATGTTTGCAAACCAGAAAGGGCTCGAGTTTGTGTACGACAACTTCATGGACGAGAATCTTGAGGTTATCGGGGATCCGGGACGCACTCGACAAGTCTTATCCAACCTTCTTACCAATGCACTCAAGTTTACAAAGGAGGGGTCAGTGAAATTAACAGTGTCTTCTACCCTGACCGAACCTCGAGATAGTGACGAGGATATGGTCAGAATTCAATTCTTGATTGAGGACACCGGTATCGGGATTGAGCAAGTCGTTCTGGATAAGCTGTTCAAGCCGTTCAGTCAGGGAGATTCGTCAACGGCCCGATTGTACGGCGGAACTGGTCTAGGTTTGACCATTTCGAAGAATGTTAGTCACAGTGTCCAAGATCGCAACGCGCCTTAACTGACACTGCAGCTTGCGAATTTGATGGATGGATCAATCGAGTTGGAGTCAAAACCAAATCTCGGAAGCAAAGCGACATTCACATTGCCTTTCAAAGTCTCTGCCTGGCATCAAGACACACCCGCCGAAAGAGATTCCCCTTCACCAAATCTCGGGTTCCGTCTAGCACCGCTCACCAAGGTCCCGTCGTGGACAACACCGCTGGTACATCGGTCTATAAACCAAGACCTACTGAACCAGCAGATCTCGAGTAGCGTCACAGCAAGTTACCATCCACAGTCAGTACAATTGACTCGACAGGGATCGGTTGACAGCAGTCTTCAACCTCTCTCGCAACTTTCCACGGAGCAGAGGAGTCGTATCCACGTCCTCGTCGTGGAGGATAAGTACGTCATATCCTTCCTGCTCATCGTAAGCAAGCTAACAGCTCAAGTCCAATCAACCAAACGATAGCCATCAAGAACATCCGCAAGCTCGGCTTTCCCGTCACGGCAGTCTGGAACGGCCGTGAAGCACTGTCGTACCTCCTTTCACCATCGACATCCCAACCTCGACCTTCTATAATATTGATGGATGTACAAATGCCCGTCATGGATGGCTACGAAGCAACTCGTATCCTCCGTAGCGGTACGGAATATGCCCGCGAAGAAGACGAAGCTGTCGTAATGCCCACCTCTGAAGGAGATAGTACACCCGAAATCGACACCTCGCAATACAAAGGCAAACTGAAAGCATTGAGTCCGGTGGAAGAAGCAGAGGGACAAAAAAGCAAGCAGCAGCGCAGCCAGCAGCGTGATATTGATAAGGCGATGAAGGGGAGAGCGAGGGGATTCCTCAGGGATATACCGGTCATTGCCATGACGGCTTCGGCAATCCAGGGTGATAGGGAGAAGTGCCATGATGCGGGCATGGACGATTATCTGGCGAAGCCGGTTGAGAAAGCTAATCTTGAAGAGATGCTGGTTAAGTGGGCGGGGAGGAAGAGGGAACCTCCCACTAAGTGATGGAGGGATCGTAACCCAAATTGATGTGTAAGATATTGTACGATGCCGCGATGATGCGAGGGCATATTTTGCTCGATACGGGACATGTGTTCGATTTATGATTGATCAAAAGCCTGGACAGTACTGTCGAAGGGGTGGGCAATGAACAACAGAATGATAGATGTATGATATCCAAGGCATCATGCCCAATGCCACTTTCAAAGATCGCTCTGGTGTTTGTTCTCAGGTTGCCATGCAATCAGTACTTCATGATCCTCAAATACAATCATTACACTATCATTACACACCTTTCCGATTTGCTATTCCCTATCCCAAAGCCAGTCGCTAAAAAGAAACTCACTCCGACTCCATACCTTCCCTCCCGCCACTATCCTCCGCGACGGAATCCTGGCTCTCCGCCTCCCCAAGCAAATCGCTCGTCCTCGGACCCGTATACGTCTTCCTCGCACCCGCCCACCACCACCCAAGGCTAAACACCGCAATAAACCCACCCACCACAATAGCATAATTCATATTCGTGCTCGTCACCGGCTTCACAGTCGGGAACATCAACACCACACTAATGAAAAACACCCACGTAACTGCAATAGCATTCAACGGTTTCTGCCACTTGCCGAGCGTGAACGGGCCAGGCACAAACGTGATTCTGCTAGCGTAGAAGTTCCTCGCGAGGATAACGAACGCGTATGAGAGGTCAAGAGCGGGGGCTGTAATGTTGAAGATCGCTACGATGGTCTGTGTCGAGCCGATGCCGATGAGGTTGAGACAGCATGCGAACGCTACTATCAACCATACGGCATTGATGGGCGTGTTCGTCACTTTGTTTACTTTTGCGAAGAACGGTGAGAATGGAAGGGCTCCATCGCGAGCAAATGCGTACGCCATTCGTGTATCTGCTAGCATGGCTGAACAGCCTGTGAAGAATTGTACTAGGATCACGAAGAACCACATCACGCTTCCGCCCTTCTGGCCGCCTGCGTTGAGGAAGATCTGAGCAGCCGGGAGACCGGTAGGTGTACTGATCATGTTTGCCAGGCCGTCTGGGACATTGGGGACGCAGAAGCTGAATGTAATGGTTAGCATCCAGCCTACGATTCCGGAGACTATGACGGCGAGGCGGATGGCCATGGGGCCTCTGATTGCGGCGTCGTGTGTTTCTTCAGACATGTGCGTTGTGCCATCGTAGTCGGTCATGGTCCATGCTACGGAGAGGAAAGACAGGAGGAAGGAGAAGCCGGTGCCCCATCCCGAGCCGTTGGTGAAGTGTCCGAAGACCCAGGAGATGGATTGTTTGTTTGGTGTTAGGATGAGGAGTGCGATGCAGATGGCAGTTGAGGCAATGATGTTGATGGGTGCAAACCAGATGACGAGTTTGTGGAGGGCGTGGGTAGTGAGCGAGCAGATTATGCCGAAGATTGTGAGGAGACAAATGGAGAGGAGGACGATCTGGAGGGGTGTCCTGTCTCGCCGATTAGCGAGAAAATGATCGGGAGAAAGCACCTACGGTGAGTATGCATATGACTCTCCGTCAAATTCTGAGTTCATGCTTGCAGCAGCTAGTATCATCTGAGAGACAGTGTAACCAACACTTGCAACTCCCGCTGTCTGGCCAAGCAAATTACACCATCCAATGACCCAGGACCAGAGAGCAGCATGTTCCGGAGGCACTACGTTCCTAGTGACAAAGTACATTCCACCCGCAGTGGGATAAGCAGAGACGAGTTCGGCAACTGGGGAAGTCAGACACCTCAGTGAGCTCGTAGATGGAGAATTTGACTGACCTGACGAGGAGATAGTCCAAGCCATGATGGATCCTATGAACCACGCCCATACGGAAGAAGCTGGACCGCCCAAGCTCAGCGGAATGCCGAAAGTCGCAGGTACCGAGCCCAGGACCCCAAGGACGGAGATTGCATACGACAAGGTCGACCATCTTGTGAAATGGCGACTGAGGTCCTATGGTCTATAAGTCGACTTCTATGGTAGATGTTCGAATTCCCAAACCTGAGTGTATCCGATCTGATTTAACAATCTCTCGTCATCGTCCTCGACGGTGGGCATTGGAGAAGTCTTCTTCTTGCCTCTGCTCAGAACGGGAGAGGCCGTCGAAATGGCAACTTTCTCACCTATAGAAGCCATTGTGAGCGAAGGTTCAATGGAAGATTCGATCGAGACGAGAGTCTCCGAACACCGGTTAACAAAACAAAGCACAAAATTTTGGAACTGACAAAGCTATAACCAGTTTCCTGATGTTCCTCCAAAGACCCCGATCTGGGCGAGTCTGCTTCTTCGGCAGCACCCACCTATGATTTTCCCTGCCACTTCTTACGGAAGCACCAATCGCTGAGATGCGTACCTATCTGTGTGTTGACTAGACAGGCTCTGACAGTGGCGACTGGTGTATCTCATTCGCTCTGATGGGAGGGAGAAGGGGATGCAACGCAACGCCTGTTGCAATGCACATATGACAGCTCTATACAATTTCAACTGACGTGCAGTGCCAAATTGGCAGGGGGCAGCATGTGGGTTGTGCAATCCTGGGAGATATTTCGCCAGGGCTGTTCCGGCATGGATTCTCCGGCCTTCAACAAGTCCAGGCTGTACGGAGGTACACCACCTTCCTTATTTGTGGCCATTGCGATGATCTCGACAGGTACAAGACTTAGGGATGATGGTGAGCCAAAGCTCACCGCTGCCACGTGGGTTTCCTTGACCGAGTAGGCGTCGTGTTTCAATTGCTGAAGAATTTCGAATATCGGTCAGCATTTGCCGAACGGAAGGGAGGGAGGCACGGAGCGCACATGGGGGCCGGCCCAGCCGTTGGAACTGGAACGAGCTTGGCGGGAACACTTCAATCCTGTCTGTAGCTTCTGTCTTCTGCATGTGCGCTCTCTCACTCAACTTCTCCCTCACATCATGCATCATTCCCATTCTTGACACATCATCTCAGCTTTGCTTCGAGCACATGGCCAAGTCTCCGCGCCGATGCGGCCTACGAGATTATTCTTTCGCTCCTGTGACGAACTGCGGTGTGTTGAAATAGTTTCCAATCAAGAGGATTGCGATGGATCCAAATTCAGGGATTAGTGAAGCGGTGAGGTAGGAAAATGGTTACGAAAGTCTCGATTTCGAAGGCATCGTACGTGGAGCAGATCGACATCAATCGACGATTCAACAGTCCTCCAATATACCAAAATGAGCTCTATGATAGCTTCAGGATGTGGCCATGCCGTTTGTACAGAGATAGGCTTTTTCAGCAAGGGTCCACTGGTATTCCGAGAGGGCGGTTTGCAGGGTGGCATGCGGGGTGTGGAGTCTCGTCACACAGAATGGCTCCAACTACGGGAGAACCCCTAATATTGTCCTGCATGCATCGTTTTGTTGATTTTCGAAAGGATATGATACGGTCGATTGCTATCTTCAACGATTCGTGCCACACCACCGTATTGCGGATGAGTGACACTGGACGTGCCGAGAGAGTGTCTCTGCTGAACAAATGCGGGATGCTGAAGACAATATCAGCCCTGTACGGGGTCGAGGCCGCTGCTCCGACTGTCGACAGATCATGAGTGGTTGACCCTCCCGAGATGGGATATGAAGAGTGTTGTTCTGACATGAGAGGTCGCTTCCTTGTCGTGTTGAGAGCTCCTTACTACCGTGCCGACATGCAGTCGGCCGGGATTGAACATTGGCGTTTGCTTCTCGGTCAAATATCAGCTCATTTCAAAGTCAACTTCTGGAATTCGAAAAATGGTTCGCATGGATTTGGAGAAGATAGTTTGTCATTCTTCTCCTTTGTTGGCTTTCCAAGCTCTTAGGCACTCCCTTTGCTGCATAGAGGACAACAGTTGCGTCGCAGCTGCGCTGCCCTACAGAGTATCAGCTTGAATCTAGCATCATATCATGCAGTTGAGCGAAGCAGGTGCCAGGTATCGCATCCGGGTGGCATGGATCGATATCTGTTTCTAGTCAATGTTAGACAACATATATTGGTAGTCCCAAATTATGCCCTTGGGGTGGCACAGCGTCAAATGTTGGTCTGATGATCTCCTCCAAAGACATCTTTCTCAATGAGACACCTCAAATTCTCAATTTTGGGTTCCTTCTGGCATGTGCAGTCTCGGTAGAGAAGCAGCGACGAGAAAGATGCATGAGACTCCTTCGGGACGGCCTTTGTGACCTGGAGCTTGAACTCTTCCCAACAGCATCATGAGTGTTATCCAATGGCATTCCATCATTCACTGGCAAATCGGTCCGTCTTGTTAGCATCAGTACGTACCATTCATTCACCCAACTCCAACGCCATCTATGACGAGGAGTACCGAAATTTAGTGCAAGTATCGCTCATCGAAGGGTCTTCGTTGGCTTTACGACAATACTCGGATGCGCCTTTTTCTCTACTCAGCGAACATTATCCAGTCGGTTTAGTCAAAGCTCCCACGCCAATGCTTCTTCGAATTTCTAGCGATAGTTCGATTTCAATTTCGCTTCAGGCAACCACCTCATCCTTCTCCATCCGTTTCCCACCAGCCAGATACTCGTCACTCCACGAACATCCCTCTCCTTCTCTTTGGAAGTATTCGATTTGAACTGCAGCAATGATGAGTCAAATCTCCCTAGCTTTAAGTGACATATTACACTCACTGTCCTTCGTCCACAATGGCTTCGAATTTTCCCATAGAGATCCATAGTACGACTTCGTCATTTGCTCCTATCCAATTCCATCAGCCATTTCGTCTCTCAGCCATCTTTTACTTCACTGTTATCAACTCGCCTTCTCAAACCACTCACGACTCTCGTTCCAAATCTCAATAAATCTGAAGCGTCCCTTGACCTCGGGATCCTGGAAGACATCAAAGAGGAGACATTCTGGCTCCTCGGAACAATTCTTCCAAACAGGACGATGTGCCTCCTTGAACTTTTCGACGTCAGATGGGGAGACGTGGATAGTGACGAAGACGGTAAGTTGTTTATTTGAGGGCGCTGGACCCTTGGGAGCGACGACGGATGCGTTCAATGCGGGCGTTGGCATTTTTGGTGACGAACGATTACTGGTTCCAAGCCAAGTTGTATTAGCAGACTGGTAGATACTTGATTCAAGGTAGAAAGTCGTCGGACGGAGGCAATCTCCGTACGGCGACGAGTATTATGGAATTTTGCTTGAAGGAGGACTCCTGTCAGTCGAATTGTCAGAAATCCTTTCACATGACGAGTGCCAAGGACTCGGCTCATCAAGCGTTGAACCAGCACTTTCGATTACTTGGAAAGCTCAACATAAGATTGTACTGTTTGCAAATTTGATTTTAAAATCAACGGAATATCGATGGATACCTCAATCGGCCTAAGTTTGATCTTTCCTTGCACGTGAAAAATAGACAAGTAGGTTGTAATTGGCAGGAAAGTGGGGTACGGAACAGGTCACGGACTCACATGGAATGGACCCCGCCAATTTCCCCTTCTTACATACCCTTACCAAACCCGCATCAATTACATCTCTGATGCCTCATATTTCACTTCAAAGAAGCTCACTCATTACATCCCGATCCCGAGAAAGATAGCCATGTCTACCTCTTTACTCCAGAAGCCTCCCAAGCGTCGATGTCGTCGTCGGGATCCTTTTAAGATCGTCAGCTTCGACGTGGAGGGGTCAAGCTCGTCTGCGAAGAATGACCAAGTGATATTGCCTGTGAAGACAGTCGAGCAGCCTTTACGACCACGGCAAATCAAAAGCCGCTCCGGATGTGAGCCCTGCAAAAGGCGTCATGTCAAATGTGATGAGACGCAGCCGATATGCCTGCGTTGTCAGAAATCCGACATCACTTGTACGGGTATCTTCAAGCTCGATCCGTGGCAAATCGAGCGTCCGTGGCTAGACAGCACTCATGAACGAGTACAAACACTCGAGGCATTGGTATTAGGGGCTGAGCCTCAAGAGGTGGTATCACCGAAGGGTGCTCGTTTGACCAAAACCCTCGAGAATGAGCTTTTGCGGCACTGGTTCGACAAAGCCTGTACATTCATGGGTATCGTGCCTCAGTCAAGCCACCCATTATCTTATGCAATCTCGCCATACATACAGCAATCCCGAGCGTTGCGCCACAGTATCCAGTGCATCAGCCAGGCACACCTTGGTCACTTCTCCGAAAAGGAACTCGCTTGCGTCCTAGATGAACGGTCTCGTGCCCTCGCCTCACTGCGCTTGGAGATTGACAAAACGTTTACTGGCAAAGACTCGGGAAAGCTGCGTCAACGCTGTCTTCAGACTACCGTCCTCTCTTCTCTCATGCTCGGGATCACCTCGGGCTGGGTAGATAAGGAGATGAGCGGGCTTCAGTTTCTGACCGGCGCGAGGAATATCGTACCGCTCCTGCTAGATACTGGACAACTACAAGATCCAATATCGCAGTATGTTCTAGGCCTTTATCTTTACTGGGAAGGAGTATCATCACATATCGAACCTGGCGAGCCTCTGATCACCGTGGACTCACAGTATCTTCACCATCAACATCGTTTGGGTCATCTATCCTTTCTGCAGAGCATTGCGGACAACATCCTAGGCAGCTATATACATCCAGTAACTGGACTGGCTGCTGGAGTCTTTCCACTCATGGGAGCAGCTGGGCGATATTACCGTAACATCGTGGAGGGTTGTCCTGAAGACCCTGCATATGTCGAATATCTGGAATCGGAACTTGACAAATGGATCCCGATTCCAGTCCTCGATTTCTCGGAAGACAACCAGAAACTACTGCATTTAGCTGAGGCCTATCGATCGGTGGCCGTCCTGCTGCTCTGCCAGGCGCGGTCTGCTTCCCAGATGGGAGGTCATAACTTGATCCGGGATGAGCGAGCACAAAATGCAGTGGCGAATGTTATGCATATCCTTCAGATGGTATCGCCCGGCGACCCGCTGCTCACTTCAGTCGGGCCATTTTTCCTCATCGCTGGGTCTGAATTGAGGGAAGATGAGATTGAAGCAAGGGACCTTGTGAGGCAGGTCGCCTTGGAAGTGACGAAATACACACGAGTGACAGCCTTCACTTCGGCTTTCGAGCTGGTCCAGGACGTTTGGGCGCAACGAAAAAGAGGGCTTCATGTCACTTGGTTGGAAGTTATGCTCCAGAACGGGCGCTGCGTGAGTATTGCTTGATGAGCCTATTCTTGGAAAACAAGCAACACTTCATTCTGGGGTAAAGTCGATACGAATGACATCAAAGCTCAAGTGTTTTCGTTGCAGCTGAAAGCTATTCTTGAGCAAGGGGATTTACTTGATCCTACACAAAATTATATCTCAACAGAACTCTGGGAGAATGACCTCTCAACATTTGCCTCAATTTGATAGCGCTCGAGTCATTCGTGTTACGATAAGCATTCTGTGGAAGATTTCATTCTGTCGGCTGTCTCAAGCGTGGCCGAGATGCCCAAGATTTCCTAATCGAGCCAAAGTGCGAGGACCCCGCTTCTCCACTGTTGTGCTACCTCTCAGTGGTGCAGCAACCTTGACTGCTGCAAGCTAAGCGAATCTAGCGAGCTTCACAACAAACAACGAACCTTGATGTTAGTTCGGGTCGGACCCAATTGCCTGGTTCACTTGAAGCTGCGGGGCGGCTTGTGCCTGCTAGGAATTTGGGGTTAATGATGGATAGTGTATGCATATATTCAAGAAAGAGCAGAGTAAGGGGAAGAGACATGCAAGCAGGTCATTGATCACGCATTGACAATTCTGCGTTGCGCCCTCGTTCCTCGATCTCATATAACAGCTACAGAGCTAGACATAGAAACAGGGCTGTGCAAAATCAATGCTCATACACATGCGGGCTAATTTGAAGTCAACCGCTGAACCGCAAAAGTTTCCTCCTCGATCTTCTCGGCCTGATCAAAGTCCGCACCAATGCCAAAGACCCTCAAGTCATCATAATGTCTGCCAATGAGGTACGGGAGATACGCATCTCCCACCCCAAGAGGCTTTTCGTCAATGACAGAATACTCCGTGACACCACTGACGTACGTGAACTCCCCGATAGTCTTCAGAGGAATCTCATGCAGCGGATCACTCTTCGTACCCCGCATGACCAACGTCCCCTTGCCTTTCGCCCTCTTCGTGTTGTGATCCTTAATCTTCAACGTGACAAGTCTCGGATCATCATGAAGTCCAATCCCAGTCGACGAAGGGTACGCCTTGATCTCGTACCCCAAACACTCCTCAACATTAGGCTCCAGATCCTCTCCAAACTCCGCATTCATCTCCACCAGTCTCACACCCTTCCTCTCACCGTAGGCAAATCTACGATTTCCACTGCGATACATCTGACTGACTCCGGTCTTCTTGACTTCACCCCAGATTTCGCGGCCCCAAGTGACGGGCATATCGCCGCTGACGATGAGGGTGAGGATGTATTTACCTTCGACGCCGTTGTGGAGTGCTTGCAGGGATACCATGGTACATTCGAATTCGCCGCAAAGTTTGGATTGCCAAGTTGAGATGGCAACCGTACCGGTTGGGGTCGAGGTAGGTTGGAGACCTGGTGGTAGGACGCTGGTGATGAATTCAGGGGTGGTGGTGAAGTCGACAGAGATGACTTCTTGGGAGAAGCCGGGACGGTGGGAGAAGGCTTGGAAGGCGGCGACTTGTTCTGGTGATGCGACGAAAGGCATGATGTGCAGAAGATGTGGTGTTCGAGAAGACAGACCGCGGTAAGTGAGAAAGGATAAATAAAACTCGATGAAGAGAGGAGAGAGGAAGAGGTGGAAAACAGACCGGAAGTGCAATGACTAGGTTGAATGATATGAGAAGCTAAACATAATTCCCAGGGAGGGAGCCCAGTTAGTTTTATGTTGCCATAAATTGCCCTTTTCTAGTGTGTCAGAAAATAACATTCGGACATTTTCTCCATACAGTAATGTCGCAATACATTATCAGTGAGGTGGGGGTTCTTTCTTCAGTCCTAACAATCTACTTACTGCCGATAAAATCTTCCATATCGGTCCAAGTTCCGAGGAACGCCTGGTACGCTGTTTCTGATAGTGACGTGGTGCCCGCTTGAAAGTCCGGTGTTTTCCCCCGCACATTTTCGCCCGCTACGCTCTCCTTCACCCTAGCCACCCACATCCTGCAAGTCTCCAGCACCTCACTCAAAATGAAATTAACCGCACTTCGTCTCAAACTGGAAATTCAAGAGAAATCGTCATATATCAAAGATACAGCCTCATCTTTTTGAACGTCCCGGATCCTTGCTTAATCATGTCGAGGATGCCCAAGGCGGGGTGCCATGATCATGGTGGGGTCACAGAAGGCTCACCAGTAGTAGAAATTTCATCTCACAGCACTTAACCTAGAACAGTCCTGTGTCACAGGTGAGATTTCAATGATCATCATATGTGCAAATCAAAGATCTAAGCAGGTCCAGAAAAGATTTATTTGGTTGAATACGAATACCTATTATTCTACGAGCACATGACTTTAGCATCTCCAGTCCCAGTTGGGACTGCCCGATACATGATGCCAACAACACCAAGAAAGGGAAATACTGGTCAAAACACTACAGCCTTTCTCTCGTCAGCAAGCAAGAACTCCTTCACTGCTCGAGTCCAGTTAGGTGCTCTTTTGTAGAAATACATCCCAGGCGAGCTCCCCGTCTGAAGTCCATCGATAGCAGCCGCAAGATCTGGGCCGCTGCCTTCGCTCCTGATGTCTCTAAGCGGGTACATGTATGTTCTAATGGTAAGGATCAAATCATTTGAGTCCATCAGACGGTGAAGCACCTGTCTTTCACAGCGTAGGCAAGCCTGCCAGAGCATCAGCAATGAAATTCAGAGGGAACAAGGATAATCTCAAGTCAACGGGTGTCTATTTCTATTTTTTGAAATTGAGATCACCTACTTTGTCAAAATCAACTTCTTCCTCTTCGATGGTCTCTCCTTCGTACAGATGCACGTTAGTGGGCGAGAAGAGGTTCCCGGTCGTAGAAATGGACCACTAGTTCCAAAAGTTAGCACATTTTGTTGATTGATAGGAGTTGAGTACTCACGTTGTGTCTCTTGACAGTCTGCCCTGGCTCAATCCGACTCAAATATCGATTCATGCTCTTCTTCAGCTTCGTCTCATAATCTGGCACAGGGACGTGAATCTCTGACATGCTCTTGCCAAGTTTCTTCTCCCAGTCAAAGCCATTGGGAAAACAAGCCATGTAAGCACCCAACATAAACTCTCCACTTGATTTGTCCGGCTGCAGGATCAGGAAGTCTTCCTCTATTTGTCCTCCTAGTGTTTCTAGAAGAAATTCTGCGTTGGTGAAAGGCTCCAGTGGTATCCGGTCTCCTGTTACGCGGTTCACAAGATGCGACTGCTCTGTTGATTCAGAAGCATGACTGACTTTCTGGAACATCTGTGGAAACCTGGTTGGGAGATAATAGTCCACCATGAATCTGTACAATTGACGAACAGTGCGGTGTGTTGAAGGTAGTGCGCGAAGGACTTGACCCCTGGTAGAACTGATGAGGCTGCGCCTCGTGTTCATGCGAGATAGATAGTGCTTGTCAATTTGTATCCAGTCACTTATCGGCAGTCTCTCAATGCCTGTGAAAACGTAAAAATCAGTAAATTTAATGAACAAGAAGCCCATAGGATCGCAACTTCCGGGAGCCTTATTAAAATAACAAATCCAGACGTACCCATGGTAATATGGTATTGAGGTTTGAATGTACGCAAGGCCAAAGGCTCTGTATTCGACCATTCAAAGTTCTCCAGCGGGGTGACCGTCATGTTTGCTGGTCCCAGAGTTTGCCGGCTGTTCTTGAGAGCTTTCTCTGTCGGCGTCTGAGGTTTTTGCCATATGAGAGACCGGTACGATTTTCGAGCTCGCCATCGTCCAATTATCACCGCTAACGCCATGACAATAAGCAACAGGATGATATTGTTGTTTACTAAGGGGGAGATCATGTTGACTGTTGTCTGGGCCATCTTCACAATTGTCTCCCGTGAAGTATTGTCGAGCATCGAGGTAAATTCGTCACTTGCACAAATGGTGAATGGCACAAGTTATACCGCGGTTGTCTGAAGCATACCGCGACGATATGCATGCAGTGTATAGAAGTACTCGACCATTCTTCATCCTCGACGCAGAGTAGTGGAACTACATCGAGACCATTTGGGCCATGGAATGTTAGTCTCAGCCCACCAAAAATATCTCGAACAGCACCCCACGACAGATTGCAAGAGATAACCGATCTTACCAGATCTAGCCAGAGTCCGTGATAATGATAAGAAGTCCCCGGAAGTTGTTAAGTAATGTGCGATATTCTATTTTGTAGTATTTGCACTCATTGCTTCCCAACCGACCAAAGACCAGGGAGAACCCAGACCCCCTGAGTCAGACAGCCGAGCGTGGCGGCGCGTGATAATGGACACAAAATTACCGGATTCGGCCCAAGTCCGAAGCTCCACTAAATGGCGCCTCCTGTTCCTAGGGCCTTAGAGATTGGGCTAGAGTCCGCACTGACATGCACTGTACGAACCTCGCCTTACCATGGGCAAAACAATATGAATGGGGGCTGATATTTGCTTAGTGGAGAAAATGTTTTGTTATCTTCTCTTCTTTGCTGTCATTTGCGACCACGAGCTCCACTACCCTTATCAGTCATCTTGTCCACATATTGCGGGGGACATCTTCGGGCCCATCAACCCCAGGATTTCGGAACCACCATACTGAACTTTGATAAGCTACAAGCAAGGGTCGGTGGTCACTAGTTGATGGAAAGCTTGATGCTGTCCTCTTGTCTTGGTTATATAATTCCATGAAGTCTCCTGTGCAAGCTTGGAGAAAGTCCGGTTATGACTGCCTTTTCAATCTACCAGTTCAAGTGCACCTCTTGTCTACAACCTGATTCTAATTTCCCTACCTACCTTACTTGGATCACTTTCTGTCGACAAACAACAACAGCAGCCATGATGGAGCATACGTCCCAAGACTTTCGAGATGTCGAAGAAGAGAAGAAGACAGACAATACCAGCAACGCCATGCTCGTACTCGGAGGCACGACTACAAATGCTTCGATTGCAGTCGCAACCTTCGAAGAGCAGAATTTCAGCTTCTTCAGTGTCCTAGGAATTGGATACTCCGTCACGAACAGCGCCATGGCGATCCTAGCCTCGCTGGCAACCGCCATCGGAAGTGGAGGGCCAGTCTCCCTCATCTGGGGTCAGATTGGCATCTTTTTCATCGCTCTCTGCTTTGCAGTGACACTAGGAGAGTTCTCGTCTGCGATGCCAAACGCAGCAGGTCAGAGCTATTGGGTTGGTCGTCTTGCGCCAGATCGCGTCCGGCGGCTGCTCGCTTTCAACACTGGGTTTCTGGCTTGGGCATCCTCAATCTGCATCGTCGCATCCGGCACGCTGTTGTTGCCACAAATGGCAATTGGGATCTATATGCTTGAGAGACCGAATTTTGTCTACCAGCCTTGGATGGGTCTGGTCGGATTCCAGCTCACGAACTTCACCATATTCTTCTTAAACACCGTGTCGCGCTTCTTGCCCACAATCAGCCGCGCCAGCATGCTTTGGTCCATGCTTTCTCTGGTCATCATCTTCATCAGCATGTTGGCCGCATCTCCTGCGAAGCAGTCAGCAAGTTTTGTGTTCACCGACTTCATCAACTTGTCGGGGTGGAAGGATCCTGTGGCATTCATGACTGGTATAATCGGTGTCAATTGGGGTTATTCGTGTCTCGATGCTTGCTGTCACATCGCGGAGGAAGTCCCAAATCCTGAGCGCAACATCCCAAAAGTCCTCCTCGCCACTGTCATCGTCGGGTTCTTGACCGCATTCCCCTTGACGATCGCAGCTCTCTTCAGCATGGGCGACATCGTCGAAGTCATCACAACCCGTACGATGGTTCCTAGTCTCCAGCTATTCCTTCAGGTCTTCAGTGGCAACACTGCTGGCGCTGCTGCACTCCAAAGCCTTATTATCGTTGTTTTCGCAGGCTCCATCTTCGGTGCTCATACCTGGCAATCGCGACTTTGCTGGACGTTTGCTCGTCAAGGTGGACTTCCCTTCCAGAAGCAATTCGGCAGCATTGCACCCAAACCATTCGGCGTACCAATTGCTGCGCATCTCCTGTCCTGCTGCATGGTTTCTGTCCTTGGCTTTCTCTACCTTGGGTCGACAACCGCATTCAATGCCTTTGTCGGAGCAGCACTGCACTTACAAAATTTGTCTTATTCAATATGCGTTATTTGTCTTTTCATTCATGGTCGGTCTAACTTGGCTCATGGACCCTTCTGGTTTCCTAAGCTGGGTGCTTTCTGCCAATGCGTTGTTATTTTCTGGACTTTGTATTCGCTAGTCATGTATTCGTTCCCTCCAGCCTACCCCACTACTGTCACTACAATGAACTACGCCTCCGTGGTGCTGGTTGCGATTATTGTCTTGATCAATATTGGATGGGTATCATATGGTCGGAAGACATTCATTTGTTAGGAGATGGCAAAGGCCGAAAATTGTATGGGTGCTGGTACTGTAGTCTGTGGCTCGCTTCAAGCTTCGAATTATCTTATCGTCGTAATTTAGCTCTGTCAATTTCACTCGGAACTTCTTTTCTACTCGCGGCTTTGGATGGACCAAATTAATCTTGTAGCACTCCAAAAAAAATTTACTTTTATTTTTTTTGTGGCTACCCAGTCTAGATACCCTCCAGTCCCAGAAGAATGCCAGCCTTTCGCCTCAAGCCGTCATGTAACCACCATCTACGGGCAAAGCAACTCCAGTGATCCACGAAGCTTCTTCGCTAGCTAGAAATACCACCGCCTTTGCAATATCATTCGGATCGCCCAGTGTGCCCCATGGGTGTAAAGAAATTGCCGCTCTGGTCTGCTCTTCATTTGCATAAATCTTGCTGTCCATGCGAGTTTTGACGACTTCCAAATATTAGACAAACCGCCGCCTATTAAAAGGGACGCCCATTGTAACTTACAACCTGGACAGATCACATTGCAGTGTATCTTCGAAGGCCCATACTCTCGTGCAATACATTTTGTCATGTGAATGACAGCGGCTTTGCTTGCGCAGTACGATACTAGATGACTCCACATCAGGACCGTCATTATAGGTGGAACTGGTCGGCAGAGGGAAGCTTACTGTGGTCTATCTCTGGTTGTAATCCATACACTGATGCAATATTGATGATCCAGCCACGATGATTCGGCACCAATGGTTCTTGCTTCAGAAACTGGCGTACGGCGTATTTGCTTCCCAGGAAGATGGATCGAGCGTTGATAGCCAGCGTCTTGTCAAATGTAGTATCATCCGTTTCATGTGTAGGCTTTGGACCAAGCTGAGACTCCAGTGAAATGCCTGCATTGTTGATCATCACATCTAGACGTTCAAAGAGTGAGATTGTCTGCTGTATGAGAGCCTGGACGCTCTCAGAGCTAGACACATCTGTGTGAACAAATGCGACTTCGTTATTGCCCAGATTTCTGATTTCATCTACCGTGGAGTGAGACTCGCCCGCTGGAGGTCCCGGATTCAAGTCCGCAACAATGATCTTCCAATGTTGCTTTGCATACGCAATCGATATAGCTCTGCCTAAGCCAGATGATCCACCCGTCACAATGACGACTTTGGGTAGTTGTGGGGTCATGGCAAAGGTCCTAGACGTGCCAATTAATCTCTTCAGGAAGAATGATATGGATAAGAGAGCGCGACAATTGAATTTGGTCAGTCATCGTCGCCAGGCACTTATGGCTGTTTTTGGTTGATTGGATGGTCCGGCCGCGAAGCAATACGGCTTCCACGGGGACGCATTAATTGCAGCTTACCCCTCTCCGCACTTTGGCTAGAATAGGAAATTGTCGACAATGGGTCGCCCAATGTATTCTCGACCAACGGACACAACTGAGACTCCACCACACTCTCCCCGAAGCCTCGCATCACCTCAAAGTATATCGAATCCAGACATCCGAGATTACTCGGAGTGTAAATCGGGCTCTGGCCCACTTGTCACTTCGATTATCCCGTTGCTCCTCCCTCTTCGCTGCGAACCGGCTTTGAGAAGTGTACCTTATCTCGATCTGGAAGTGGAAGGGTAGTCGCTACGCATCAAGCAACGAAATTTCACATCGCCACTTCTTCACATCTCCCCAGATTATTCTCAACATGAGTCAAGAATTTGTTGACAAGGTCGCTGTAGTGACCGGAGCGTCAGGGGGCATTGGTAGTGCCTGCGCACGTATGCTGGCAGCTCGCGGCGCATCTGTCATACTCATGGATCTTCAAGATTGTTCTGAACAAGCAGCAACTCTTCAGAAAGAGCTTCGAGTCGATTGTTTGGCCATCTCGCTGGATGTGACCTCACCAGATGCAGTCCGCGACGCTTTTCGGAAAGTACAGGAGTGGAAAGGGCGCCTTAACTGCTGCGTGAATGCTGCCGGCATATTTCCCCCAGGTCAACTCATCGAAAACGAATCAACTACAAGCTGGGCTACTGTTCTGGCAGTGAACCTCTCAGGCGCCTTCTACTGCCTCCAGCAAGAAATTCGGATCCTCCGTCAGCTCAACACCAGTGGTTCAATCGTTAACATATCATCGGATGCAGGCTCCGTTGCTTCAATCGGCTGCGCTGCATATGTTGCATCGAAACATGGCCTCAATGGTCTCACCAAAACGGCAGCGATTGAGAATGCCAAGAATAGAATCAGGATCAACGCTGTGGCCCCAGGTAATGTTGAGACGCCCATGATTGCACAGTATGGCAGCTATGCAGATATTGCAAAGAGTACGCAGCCAACAGGGAGATGTGGGAAGCCGGAAGAGATAGCGGAGCTGGTCTGTTTCTTGCTCTCTGATAGAGCTGCTTTTATGACAGGATCGGTCGTCGCTATCGATGGGGGAATCACCACAACTGGGTTTTCGGGTTACCATGATGAAACTTATACCAAATAGTTGCCAAGGTGTGTGTTCATTGCTCTAGCTCAAGACCCTGCAGCTCTTGTTATGAATGTAGAAGCCCTAATTGCAAACTTTTGCTAATCTGCCGTCAGTAACGAGCAGCTAAAGAGGAGGCTCTGGCGTACAGAATGTAGGATGTGGAAGCCTGGTCAATGCATGACAAGATATGACCGAGAGCCGGCTTATCTAGCGGACTACTGAGCTAGCAAGAAATAGCTGATCATGTAGCTGTTGATATGCTTATTTAGAAGAGGTCAACAGTGCAATACTGAATGAAATCAAATTATGCTTGGATGTAATGAGACGGCGTTTTGAAGCGAGAAGCACTGTAACATGGCTGACCCGGACCCAAATGTAATTTTCGTCAAAGAATAATCTGCTGTTCTGCATCGAGCTTCAAATCTTGCTGTTCAGATTTTGCACCAGAACCTCACATCGAGAATTAACCTCACGTTATTATGACGGCTATTGTTGCCATTTGAATCCCTGGGGGTACCCTCGCAGCAGGTCAGTGTTTGGACCATCTCCCCTATGCCGCTACTATGTTAGCCCAATAGCTGTCTTCGCTGGCAACATATTTTCTTTCATTAATGATTGTCCACCGTCAAATGGACTGGACGTTCATTTTAGTCAATTCGTGAACCAAAAAAATCTATTGGCATCTCGCACTCGGGGGAACTACCCCGCACCTTCTAAGTCGCAATCCGTCTCGATGGAGAGATTCCGAGAAATCGCCATTACCAAGCCCCGGAGATTGTGACTCGCAATCATATCAGAAATTCAAGGTTACCTTTCATGTAAGACTCTGGCTAGCAATTTTCGTGCGTGACGAAAACACTTGTGGGAAGTCCTTGATGTTTCCGCATCGGGTCGAAGTCCGAGCTCTTGATCCGCCCGCATCTGGTTCCTATCTGTACAGTCTGCGAGCTCCACAAAGGCCCTTCACATTCTCTTTAAGTAGAAGCATACTCGAATGATTATATTCCGAACAGAAAAACTGTCACTCAACAACTTCTCCATACTTACCAGAAATTGTATCCTATTCCGCTACAGCGTGAAAAACCCCACACCAAAATGTCTCTCGCACTGAAGCACATCCCCAATGCTCAAGAGTCTAAGATCCCCAACTACAAAGACTTCCCCAATATCTGGCTGGGTGCTATTGCCTCAAGGCAAGTATTCTCGCCATAATTCACATCCTCAAAGCTAATACTATTCAAGCACTCAAGATGATCACGAAAAGCCCATCACCAGCGGATTCTACCGCATCGAAAAAGGCGCAACGATGACAGCAACATACACATACTACGAGTTCAAGCTCGTCATCGCTGGTGATCTCGTTGTCTCTGATGGGACCGGACAGAAAGTCAAGGCTGTTAAAGGGGATGTTCTTTACTTCCCTAAGGGAGCAACGAGTTAGTAATGCTTACTGATGATGGTGGACTGTGGCTGATGAGGTTCAATAGTTACTTTCGAATCGGAAAATGGTGGTGAAGCGTTTTTTGTAAGTTCTGTACATCTCTTTAGTGCTTCTCAAGCAGAATCTAGGAGATACTGATATACCTGCCAGGTTGCTCAGCGAGCTCAATCATAAGAAGCATGTTTTCCTCGCACATGGTCTGGGGAAATAATCCGTTCCGGGAACTGCTGGGACTTCGATACTGAAGATCAGAGGGTGCAGGCCGAGTATCAATACAATTTGAATTGATTATGATTAAGAAAGACTTTGCCTGGTTCTTTCTGGTTGTTATTTGTTGTAAAATGGTTCTGATGCACTGCAGGCTCCTCTTGCTTTTTTGAAGCGCGAAATGGAGGAGGCTACTGACATATAGGAGAGGAATTTTGAATTTGATTCTCCAGGCTGAATATCTTGCTTTGTGCTGTTGTCCACCCGTCGTTAGCCTCCGCGGGACCTCATCTGAGAATAATTTAGTAAAATCCAATCAGTCAAACTGTAGCCAGTTACACTCTCCTGCACTTGGGGAGTTTTCCAATCCTGTTTGGCGAGATACTATTTTTCACCTGTGACGGTCAGACAGAATATTCAGAGGAGGGATGATTGACGATCATTAATGCGCTTCACCATCCACCAATCGAGCATATTCTTGCTGATTTATCGTACATGTTTGCACGAGTCGTCAAAAGCTGTCCTCAATCGACTCTTCAGCACTGAGAATGATTGGTGATACCGAAAGGAAGGAGATACGGGACATAACGAAGTCGAATTTCATCGCTGTCACTCATGCCAAGCATCGAACGCAACTCGTCGCAACCTCAATCATGGTCCACCACAAGCAGAGCAAACATCATGCCCAACTCATCTAGACTAGCCCAATACCAAGCTTTTTCCAGCCGACCTTGTACAGTGGGCCATTGGTATTATTCCGACAAACCGAACGGTTCCGTGCGCCGACAGGGTGCTGTTTGATCCGATATCTTGAGACAAGCCCTGAAACCGTATGAGCGGAACGCCGAGACTTGGGAGGAACGAACCCAACGCCAAGTTCGTGACAGACAGGACGCGATAAAATGGTTGCTGGAGGAGGAAGGAGGATGACAGAGCACGGATGTGGCTCAAAAAGATGGGATCGGAATCATCGGATGGCAGGTTGACTACTGTTGGCTTGGTCGGACTGTACGTACAACAAAAGGCACAGTTCTTCTTCATCCACACATCCGAGAAATGGGTTAGGTAGATGATGTACCTCTCTTACAGAAATCTCGGGAGAAGTGACTACCGGTTGGAAAGCGCTTGAGAATTGTAGATCTGACAAAGTGCCGGAAGAGAGCAGTGACAGAAAGAAAGACCCGTGATTGCTGCAGGGGCTTGGCAATTAAGGTTAAACATCCACGAGCTGGTGAACCGATGACAATTAACCATAAGAAGTGGACTCCCTCGGAAGTTGACCATTCCTACGAAGTGGGTACTTCTCAACAGGATCATTGGGAGCGTGGGATGGAGGAACAAAGGATATCCCCAACTGTCAACTGAGAACGGGCCCTGACGCGTCCACAGTTGCATCAGACTCACAGACACCTGTTCGTTCATGGTGACCTAACGAGGCATGGTTTCGATTCTGACTTCAGTTCCAGAGATAAAGCCGTTGCCAAGTCTGAGGTCAAGAGTCTCTTGTTTGATTGTCTCTGGATGGAGTTTGGCCGGTGAGCTTAACCCAGCAAACGCAGCGCATACTTGTCAATGCTAGATGTCTTGTTTTCTCCTTAGCGACATCAATGCTTCTAATGCATAGGAACAAAATGACGACAGCCATTCAGAACGCTTATCGTGAAATTCATGCTGTCTAGTGAACAAACTGTATTGATTGAATTGTGGAACAGAAGTTTATCAATGCTTGGGAGATCTTTGAATGCGTTGATGATGAGTGGAAAAGTGAACAGTTTCGTGGCTTCTGCAATCACTGGGAAGCTTTTTTCTACCATAGATCTTTGCTAAGCCAAGTCTAATGCTAGATTTGAGGTTGTATTGAAGGAGTGGTGGTGGGTGGATTTCGGCGTTGGCAGCTTGGCTCGTTTCGAGGTTCGAGGGGTCATGGTTTGGGAGAAAAACATCAAGAGCACCTCGCATCCCTCATTTCATCCGAGTCGAGAAAGTTTGACCTACACTCGTTTTGAGCAACAAGCAATTGATGACAGAAGTTGTAGTTGAGAGCTATTGAGGGAACTTTGAGAAGCACGAAGGACGAGTGTGGTGAAAATACAGTTAAGCTTAGCGGGAGTATCTAATCAATTATGGGTTCAATGACCGCTGGCGTTCAGGCTAGGGACACCTATCACCGCTGAGGCTCCCAAGATCTGTACCTGCATCCTCTGACCTCACTCTCCATCAAAAGCCTCATTCTCGTCCAATGGCGCTCTGCGCGCATTCCGATATGATTAAGGTTCTCTACATGACCCGCCCCCAGCTGCTGGCCCCCGGCCTCATCCAAGACTTGTATTGGTTTCGCTGGTCGGGAGAAGCTGGATTGATGATGGTTTGTTGGTTGGCAGCAGTCGATCACGTTTTACCAAGGCCCGCCCTGACAGGAGCGGTTTCCGCTTAACTCTTGACGAAGCGCCTCCCCCTTCACCCAGCCATTGCCAACCCTCGCCAACCCTCAACCTCCACTGCCGCCGCCCGTGATGGCACCACTTTGGCCACAAAATAAGCATCGCAGGCATCAGATGGTCGCTAGCCGCCTCTCCGAAAGACTTTAGACGACAAGTCTGTACAAGGTACCCCAGCTCGGGAATATCTCTTCAGGAAAGGTTCAGCGACCCCTGGGTTCCTGGAAGGCGCCCTACCGCCCTACCGCCCCCCTGGATCTCCCGCTTAGCTACTCTCGACCTCTTTCAGATGGCAGCGGGCATGTCTTTGCTGTCACTGCGACAGCTCCGTCCTCAGACGGCTCACTGCCAGTTTCACTCCCTCAGATGCCTCAATGCGTCTGCGGGATCTTCACTGCCAATGTACCTTGCACGTCGAACCTAATCCCAGAAGCCATGGCCATACGCCGCTCCCTGTCCCGGGCCTGTCTAATCCATAGTCCTTTGGACTCCACGCAGTTGCCAAGATTCTACAATAAGTACTGGTCCCCACGCCCAGGACTGTTTTTTTCTCCTTAACCCATCCAAAGCAGCTTTCTCTCCAAGTGCTTTCCAACTTTCGGCGGGATCATTTCTCTCCTTCACATTCCCTCTTTTCAACACTACCTTCTATCATCTTGCCAGTCAAGCAGATCACGTTGACCGTGCATCTAATTAACCACATCTTCACACCTCGACGGATTACATTCATTCATTTTTGATACCATATATACTTTTTAGTAGTCCGCCGACCTTCCTCCTCTTCCGCCTCTAATCACCTCTATCTATCTCAAGATGCGTTTCTCACACCTAATTAGCGCTGCTGCGCTCACTGCCGTTGCCTCTGCCCAAGCCAATGGTCAAAATGGCCAGAACAATGGCCAGAACAATGGCCAGAACAATGGCCAGAACAATGGCCAGAACAATGGTCAGAACAATGGTCAGAACAATGGACAAAACAATGGTCAGAACGGAGGAGCAACTGGTGCGGGAGGAAACGACGCCGATGGGTTGACTCTTTTGGCCAACGCAATCCAAACTGGATCTCAATCAGACGGAAGTGTCAACGGTCAACTGGCAGATGGACAATCGGCGTCCAAGACCTCCAACAACAACTTCATCAACCTGTGTTCAGGGAAGACCTTGACCAACGGTCTCCAAGTCCAAGGAGGATCGTGTAACGGTATTCGTAAGTCAAGCACATATATCTGATAGCATTCCATTTATTGACAACTTTCAGCCATGGGAGATATCCCCGCTAAAGCCAACATGGTTTCCGGCGTCATCACTTTCCCAGAGACCAATGGAGCAGCCATTGAACCAGATACGACTTTCGATATCACGGTTCAAATCGACAACTTGGTTGCTGGATCTTTCACCAATGCCGACACGACATACTACGCTGGCCCTCAATTCCTCGAAGGTGGAAAGATCGTTGGTCACACTCACGTCACGGTCCAAGATATGGGCAACAGCTTGAACCCAAAGCAAGCACTCGACCCCACCCAATTCGCTTTCTTCAAGGGTATCAACGATGCCGGAAACGGAAACGGTCTTCTGTCAGCCACTGTCACCGATGGTCTCCCAGCTGGTAACTACCGTGTTTGCACCATGTCCTCGGCTTCTAACCATCAGCCTGTCCTTATGCCTGTCGCTCAACGTGGTACTCCTGATGATTGCACCAAGTTCGTCGTCGCAGCTGGAGGCGGTAATGCGAACGCAGGTGGTAATAACAACGCCAACAACGGTCAGAACAATGGTCAAAATGCAAATGCTGGTCAGAACGCCAACGCTGGTGGTCAAGCCGATGCTGGAGCTGATGCCAATGCCAATGCCAACGCTGGTCAACAAGGCCAGCAGGGACAGCAAGGACAACAGCAGGGCCAGCAGGGACAACAAGGTCAACAGGGACAACAAGGGCAGCAAGGTCAACAAGGTCAGAACCAAAGAAACCGCAACAGAGCCCGCCGTCAATTCCTCGCATGAGCGCAGTCCTCAATCCGACAATGACAATGCAGAGATATAGAAGGGTAAAGAGCACATAGGAGCGGTTTTAATGAAGAATCTTGGGTCAGTCAGTCAGTCGGGGTGTTTGAAGTGTGGGAAAGTTAAGGGGTTTTTTAATTCTCATTTTGTCATCGCGCAAGCAGAAGAAGAAAATGCGATGATGGAGAATAACGCAATGTTTTATATTCGGTCTACCATGTGTGTATGTGTGCGTCTTTTCCTATTATTTTGGGTTTCTTTTGTCTTCGTACTCTCCTCACTGCATTAGTATGGTATGGATAGGGTCCACGGTACCTTGTTCATAACTGGCGATTTCGAGGAGAATCGCAAAAGAACGAAAAACCTTGTTAATGTCATAGATTGGCTTGTTTAGACGGTTCAATTTTCGGAGACACCTCCAATTCCTCCCTTCTTGCTTGCAATCTATCCCTTTCCTTTCCAGCCATGTCTTCTGGCCAGAAGTTTCTGGAACATCAAACCAACCTTTTCTCCACTTTGCTTGCCATCCGAACTCCCACTCCTTCATCCCTCCTCTGCTCTCTTTCTCCCTGACGAACTCCACGGACCTCTCCACATCCGAAGGAACATCTGTCTACCCAGACAATCCCAAACACGCCTAAGGCCCGCTGTAACAGAAGATCAGACGCGCGCCAAGAGCACGGATCAAGCGAGTTCCCTTATGCTTATTGTAATTTCTCATGCGAGAGAGGGATGACAAAAGCAAAGGGAGGAAGGTCGTCGGATCTGGTTCTGACGATATCTAAAACTGGATCGCGGGGAAGTGAGACGAGTGGTGTTTGAGATGGAGGCTCGGCTGCCCTGGCTTAGCGGATTTTACCCCTGAAAGAGTTTGTGCCTGAGCCGAGGCGCTTGGACGAGGCATCGAACCTGACAGCTTCCAATTGACTCAATGTTACTTTCACCAAACAGCTTCGAATCCGTATTGCAACAAATACGTCTTCTTCTCTTTGACCGGTGCAGCAGGGCTATAATCTGTGATAGTAGCAGCAAGCTGTAGTGCAGCAGAGAACCTATAGCTATGCTTGCACGATGTAAGAACCAAGTTCCCTCGTTCCGAGCCCGTTACCTTCCTCCGTTCCCCTCCATGATCTCATTCACCTTTATTTCCCTCTTCCATCCACATCACAATAAACAGGATCACAGCTGACATTTCTTAAAGGATCGATCCCAGTCTCCGCCTTCGCCGCGCGATACATGCCTCCGACACCCTCCTCGTAAAACGCATCCTCCAATCCCACCCCTCCCTCCTCCAAAACCCCGATACCTCTCCAACCGGCCTCTCAAACAGCAACCTCCATCTCGCCTCCTCCCTCGGACATACCTCGATCGTCAGCCTACTCCTCTCCCTCTACGCCCCTGCTACAACCCCACCAACAACCAACCCAAAAGACGTCCCTTCCCTCAGAACCCTCCCTCTGAACGAAGAATACCAAACCCCTCTGCACCTCGCAGCCGCAAACGGACACACCGAGATCGTACACCTGCTCTGCACCGCCTGTCCCTCCTGCATCAAGAGAGGCGATGTACGAGGTCGCGATGCGCTCATGCTAGCCAGCAAAGAAGGGCACGACACGGTAGTCCAAATCCTGCTTACATTCTCTCCATCTGGGCCAGAAGCGCTGCTTGAGGGCGCGGATGTGGATGGGAACACGGCGTTGCATTTTGCGAGTAGTAATGGGCATTTGCTTGTGTTGAGGACGCTGCTGGCTGCGGGTGCGGATAGCGAGAAGAGGAATGTGTGGAGTTGGACGCCGGTGGCTTATAGTGCGACGGTGCAGGCGGAGGTTTACTTCAAGGGGTTGGTGGCGGAGGTGGAGAGGAGGAAGGCGGTTAGGAGGGAGGCGAAGGAGAAGGGGACGGGAGGGGCGGTGAGGATTGTTAGTTTGGGGGAGGGGGAGGAGATGTAACAGTCCGAATGAGGCCGTACATTTTGGACGATGATCGTGGAATGATGAATGAATTCTGGGTAGAACTGGAGAGAAAGAGCTATGAGTACTGTATACGAAACTTGGGAACGAATCATGACGATGGGTATGATGATCTATGGGATCAAGGTGTTTGGAGTTTGTGTCTGTTCGGGTTTTGGTATTGGCAGGAGTTGATGTCTACCTGTACACAGTCATTGGTTCCTGAGAGAGATGAGGCTGTTTATCAGCACGAACCAAATACTAGCAACCAACTTCCTCTCTTCACTGTCTGCTCTTTGGGTATACAAGGATTGTGCTTCTCCAAATCTTATATTTATACCTGTGGAATGGCTGCTGAAGCGGACGGTGCTTGGCCATTGACTCGAAAATTACATGCAAGCTAGAATCGTACTGAGTATGCGTGCTCAGCAGGATTGAATCTAGTCTTTGTATCCTTTCGTATGCAAACAACGTATGAGCGGTTCCTGCTTACCCCTCCACCAGATTGAGACTAGCTCCGCGATCCGATATCCTGGACATCTTTTTGATGAAGCGAGCTAAACTTTTACAACAACAATCACTTCTCTCCATGTTCAGAGATGCTACTTCGCAAATATTACCCAGTGGCACCTTGACTCAACGCCAGTATTCAGCGTCCACATACCATTAACCTCAAATGCGAAGGACGCTTCGAAGATCTTGCGCTGCTTGTGCGAAAGCCAAGCACAAATGCGACCTTCACACCCCACGATGCACAAGATGCACTTTGAGAAAAATACAATGCGTGTATGCGAATGAGCCACTTTCTTCTCCGGGACCTTCCAGCACAGTATCCGCGACCAGTCAGAGTAAGAAGAGCTTGGAGTCAAATTTGTCAACTCTCTCGGTCACGATCGGATCGAACTCCTTCGACCCGTTTGACAGCTACCCGCCAACAAGTCTTCCCAGATCTCGGGTCCAAAACTTAATCGTGCACTGTAAGTTCGATTGAATTCTTTCATACATGTCGCTAATCATTACAGTCCTCTCAAAGATTGCTTTTCAGTACTATCCGCTGGATCTCAATCCCAACTCAAATCCGTTCATCAACTCCTGGTGGCCACTAGCTCTCGCAGATCCGGCACTGTTCAATGTCTCTCTCCAGACCGCATCACTGGACGCCGAGCTCCATGCTCAGAAAGGCTTTTATCAGTCGGCGATTCTAATGCACGATGCTGTGTCACTGATTCGACACAAGATTGACGACCCAACTTTGGCTTTTCAAGACGCCACAATGGATGCAGTAGTCACTTTGGCTGCGATTGAGGTAGGACACTTCGGAAACGATCACTTGAAATATACTAATATGTGTACAGCATGGAAAAGGAAATATCCAAGAATGCAAAATGCATATCGAGGCTGTCAAACGGATGGTTGCTGTCAGAGGCGGGGTGGCTGCCGTGAGGCAAAGTAGCCCCTTGACAGCGAGGATGGTTCCTTGGTAAGTCTGACATTCTCTCTTATATCTACCAGGTAAATCTCATCGGTCACAGGGTATCGATGCTCGTTACTGGTTCTCCTCAATTCGACATACAAGATGACTCCGGCAATGGAAGTGGTATCGCACCCATCGCTCAGTGGCTTTCCGCCCTGAAAACAGAACACAATCCGGATCTTCGCGGACTTGCATGTTTTGACATCGATTCCAGCTTGAAAGACATCCTGATCAGACTCCAAGTTATCCTCTATCCTCCCATCAGCCGGGGCGCCAATCTCTGTACCAATGATCTCCACGATTTGACTTGCTACGTTCTGCACAAGTTGCTATTACCCTTCACAGCGGAGCTCACACCGGAATCTGAGTGTCTGCGTTATGCACTCGCCATCTACATGTTCGTCATCCATGGGCCGACGTATTATTCGCACTTAGCGATACTACATCAGATCGTTCTAAAACTTCGAAACCACCTCCGAGCAGTCATGACTCCGAATGACATGGACTCGTCATTACTCATATGGTGCTTCTCCATTGGGATGTCAGCTTCCATCGGCACAGAAGCGCACGACTGGTTCATCACCAGTGCCGCACCACTTACCAGCTCCCAGGGCCTTGAGACTTTGGACAACGTCGAATCATGCCTTCAGAGTATTCTGCCACTTGACGCACAATCAAAGGCAATGTTCCATGTAGCGTGGCAGCCAATCTTTAATTCTACTCAACTAGCGGAGGAATTGCCGGGTAAACCCACCACGGCCCTCGAGAATCTGGCAAATCACGGAAATAATGAGCAATGCACGAAGGGAAGCACGTACCCAGCGGAGTCTAGTACTAATCCGCCCTGAACGAATCTATGATCTGGATACTGCAATCGTCACGGCCCGACCGGATCTCGGGATAAGTGTTTGCATCAGAGCCCATGATGGACTTTATTGGTGGGGTTACCGTACAAGGTCCATCCAATCTGTGCTGACAGCTGGCGGAGACTAAACCCCTTCGAGATGGTGGGCTGACATTTAGGAGTCTAGTCCTCTTTCGTCATTTATAACCCTCTGTCGCTCAGCTCACGAAATGATTGGAAGATTCGAGCCTCATCAATCAGACCGCATCAAAGAAGCCCGTAATTGGTGTTGGAATTCCAAAGGAAATACCATGTTCGGCCTCAACTGATATGACAGGAACGGATTAGTCTCCGGACACTAGACATCCTGCGAAAAATTGAGGACTTCTGGTTGGATGTAAATCTTTGGTATAAGATGTCTCTTGTACCTCGCTTTTGTTTAATTTGGGAGCCTCCTGTTTCCGCCTTCTGTCTCTTCAGCTCTAAGTCATGATGAACGAAAACATTCTTGCCATGTTGCAGAATAGCACTGTTTCTGGACCTGCCATTGTCCACCAGGGAAGCGTTGGGGTCATCTCGGAAATATGGAATGGAATTAGTGGATGGCAGTTGGGAGTCACCGTCTTGGTCATTCTCATGGCCTACGATCAATGCAAGGCCTTTCGCGTATCTTGCGTTCTTAATTTGATTACTGACTCTCCGCAGTTACATACCTGTACAAGAAAGGGTCAATCGCCGGACCCAGATTCAAGATCCCATTCATCGGACCTTTCCTACAGGGCATAAACCCCAAGTTTGAAGCATACGAAGCACAATGGGCGAGTGGGAAGATCAGCTGTGTGTCGATTTTCCATAAGTTAGTACCCATTCATGTCCAAATCCCCAGTAGAGAGCTTCAGTGCACAGCGTGAAGTACTTTGGAGATGCAGCAGTCGCAATCGCATTCTCTGTTCTAGCTAACGCTCATGCCAGGTTCGTGGTCCTGGTTTCTGATCGAGATCTGGCACGCAAAACCTTTACCTCGCACAACTTTGTCAAAGTATGCCTCGTGCCAATGGCCGAGCTGATCATGGGAGCTAATGCTTGGGTATTCCTGGATGGCAGACCGCACATCGAGTTCCGCAAGGGGCTTGTCGGCCTGTTCACCCGACGATCGCTGCAGTCCTACCTTCCCATCCAGGAGAAGGTCTGGTCAGACTATTTCCAGAAGTTCGTCGCTGCGAGCGAGAAGAATGGTGGACGGCCCATGGAACACATGACGCATTTCCGAGAGATCAACTGTGCTCTGTCGTGTCGCACTTTTGTGGGGAATTATATCTCTGACGAGGCTGTGAAGAAGATTGCAGACGATTATTACTGCATTACAGCTGCGTTGGAGCTGGTCAACATTCCTCTGTCGCTTTACATTCCGTACACGAAAGTCTGGTTGGGAAAGAGAGCGGCAGATGGTGTACTTGCTGAGTTTGCAAGATGTGCTGCTGCGAGCAAGAGAGACATGGCAGCTGGTCAGGAACCGATATGTATCGTCGATCAGGTCAGCATAATTCTCTTTCTTTCCCCTTGCGGTATCTTTGGGATGGTCTCCTCGAAAATGTGCTTGAACATCAACAAGATCCGTCAGCTTCTCTGCAGGAGGGGAAGAGCTTTCATCTTAGCCGAGCTAACATATATTGCAGTGGATATGCAGTATGATCGAGTCCCAAGCCTACCACGATCGTGTCGCCGCCGGAGAAGTCGACGTTGAAAAGCCAGCTGTCCTTGTCCGACAATTCAGCGACGCTGAGATCGCCCAGACTATGTTCACTTTCCTCTTCGCTTCTCAGGATGCCTCAAGCAGTGCTACAACATGGCTCTTCCAAATCACAGCCCAGCGACCAGACGTCCTCGACCGAGTACGCCAGGAAAATCTTGAGATTAGAGGAGGTGACATTGACAAGCCTCTATCACTGGAAATGCTTGAGTCAATGACCTACACCAACGCCGTCGTCAAAGAAGTGCTCCGCTGGCGTCCGCCCGTGATCTTCGTCCCCTATACCTGCAAGAAAGACTTCCCCATCACAGACACATACACAGCTCCCAAAGGATCCATGGTCATCCCCTCCTGCTGGCCTGCTCTCCACGACCCGGAAGTGTACCCACAACCTGCGGTCTTCGATCCTGAGAGGTGGATCACTGGGGACGCGAATGAGAAGACGAAGAATTGGTTGGTGTTCGGAAATGGTGCGCATGATTGTATTGCGAGGCAGTATGTCCAGCTTACGATGACGGCTATGATTGGGAAGGCGAGTTTGGAGGTTGATTGGGTGCATCATGCTACGAGTAGGTCTGAGGAGATCAAGGTGTTTGCGACGCTCTTCCCGATGGTGAGTTGATTCTGAGGTTGAACTGTGACGATGTGCTAACCTGGTGACAGGATAAATGCCCGATGGTGTTCACGAAGAGGCCCAGACCATAATACCCATTCAATCTTTGATTTGCCACTTCATATATCTGTAGCGTGTATTCGATACCACACGCACTTTTAGCCAAGCATGCATAGACTACTCCTCCCGGACAACCGCAGTACAGACTCTTCAAAAAGACTCGAACCTTGATAGGAGTCCAACTGATGTTCCTCACCGAAGTCTCAGAAACTAAATCGATTGTTTTGGTTCCCGTTCTGTTTCCACTACCTCCATTCATACTCATTTACTCAGAGAAAATTTGAGCTATAGTGCTCCAGCGATTTGCATCAGGAGATGTGAGCTTTAGGTAAGGTCATGTGAGGCTTTGACTTCTCTTTTTGCGTGTGCGATGGTATGTTTGTTTACTTCCTACCCAGGTAGATCGATACCTACTTTTCTGAGCTCAGATACGAGAAGCATTTGTACCTAGAAGTGTAGAAGAGGAGGTGATGGGCTCATGCTGGTTGCAACGACGACATAGATGCTTTTGGATTACAATACTGGGTGTAATTTGAATGAAGCTGGACATCATCTTGAGATGCGAGCTCGGCTCAAGTCGCGAGCGTAGTCTGAAGACCAGTTCTCGGAACTTCAGGACATTTTCTTGTAATCCTAATTCTCTTAGCTGTTTGTAATCGATGTCGTGCGTGAGTTGATTTTCAGGTACGCCTTATCCCCCGTCCCAATCCACCTTTTCCGGCCTCAGAGATATGAAATATCCACCTGAGGATATGGGATCTCAGAATCGGGCTATGAGAGCACATATGAGAACTAATTATGAGGTGAGATTTCTGTGATGAGCAACAAAAGGGAGGTAGCGATATAGGATCCACTTTGGCGTTCACTGTTTTGGGTGAATGGGATGCATCGGACGATGGATCTTCACTTTCATCCTACCTATAGGACAAGGAGGAGCAGCAAGAGATCAAAGGTCGCCATTCCCTGAAGGTCAAGGCACGAAGTACTATGTAACGTTAATTCTCGATGCTCCAGGTAGCTAGTAATCCTTCGCTGTGCCCTGACTCCAAGCAAACATCAACGACGAAACAACAGTCTCAAATATCATGCATAAATACAAATGTGAGGACTAACCCGTGCCACCCAAGCCTACAACTGTCACTCAACATCACAATCACAATCACTGTCCAGCACTTCATTCCTGATTCTCCCTCCACAGCCAAACAATCGGCCTCCCACCCCCCGCCAAATTCCCATTTCTCTGCTTATTCCACCCAAACTTCCCCAAGTTCCCCTTCATCTTATCCTTATCATCCATATTAACCCTCAAGCCGACCGCCCACTTGCCATTCCCCTTCTCCACAACCTCATAGACAACATTCTTCTTATCGTCGGCATCATCGCAGCCGATGCGTTTCATGAACTCCTTGACGTTCATCTCGACGGGAACATAGAATTTCGTGTGGGTGGAGGGGTCGAGGCCGTGGATGACTTGGTCGGCTTGCCAGGGTTTGTTGGGGGTTTTGAGAACGTGGATTATGGTGTGTTCGGACGGGAAAATGTAGTTGTAGCCTTGCGGGATGCCGATACCGCCCAGGTGGTTTTGGAGGTGGATGCCTGGGAATCCAAGGTTCGTGAGGGGACCCATGGATGGGTGAGTGGCGTTGTAGGGGAAGCCGGGGCCGGGCAACACGGGTTGCATGGAGTGCATGTAGGGCATGGGTGGTTGATAGACGGCTGCTGGAGGTTGGATGAAGCCTGGCATGCCGGGGTATTGCGGCATGGAGAAGCCGCTGGCGGTGTAGGGTGGTGGAGGGCCAGCGTCGAAGCCGTGCATGGTATTGTGGCCTCGGTAGGGCATGGTAGGCACGGGCTGCGCCATTGTGGTGTTTGCTGTTAGAGGACCTTGAAATGGAGTTGGAGAGTGTGGTGGAGGTGGTCCTGAGTCTTCACCGTGGATGGTATTCCAACCTAGGTCCCTTCTATACGAGCCGTGATGCTCTGGACGTAGTAGAGGCGCTCTCCGGACGTGGAGTAGACGGAGATGGAGCGGTATCGGATAAGTTGGACGGTGTCGATGGGTGCAAGGAGAGTTGCGTGGGTCAGGACAACTTTGCCGATAGCTGGGAGAAGAGGGCAATCCTCGAAAGTATGCTCCTCAAACGAAGCCAGTGTGTATAGCTTCTATGAGATGCGGTTGAGCAGAGAAGATAACAAAGGCTTGCCTGTGAATCGATACCAGTTTGTACTCAAAAAATACCAGGAGTAGGAAGTTTGAGTGTAACTGTAAGTGTGGATAGAAGTGTAGATGTTAAAGGAAGGACGTTTGATGTTAGATGAGTGGGGGTATAAAGTACTGCTTGGAGAGGAGAGTGTATGAATCATTCCCTAGAAGCAAGGAATAGGACTCGCAGCCATGAATCACAGCATCGTAGAGTATTTATGGAATAGGACAGTCATGACTATCCGCCCAGCTCCGGCATTCACTGGTCTCCGGGACGGAATGCTCAAATTCTTGAACCAGACATTGGGAAAAGAGCCTGGGATGATTCACGGATTTCTTGTGTACTAACTCAGAAACTGGCTGGAATGATGCAACCACTTGAAGTGCTTGATCATGCCTCGCTACTGCTTTGTTTACTGGCACTAGCCGAGATTTGGAAGCGACGTAGAAATGCGAGGCGGAAAATTAAATAATGTAATGACGATGAGCTCGTTGCCACGATATGGCAGTTCATGAATACATTGATGTTACATGCGCTTCCATAAATGCAGGTATCCATCCATAAAACAAGCAAGAATCGAAAATTTGCTTCATTTCACCACAGCCAAGCCTTGATAGATCATGTTCTTGACAGCGTAGAATGTGCTGCCGTGACCGATCCCAGGGCCCATCGAGGTCGCCAGCCCGATGCTTTCGACTTCGATCCTCCCAGTACCCGTCTTTCGAACGATGACTGAGCTGTCGATAAGCAATGTGCCCTCTCCCTTGAACTCGGCAGTGTGACTTGAAGCCAGCATGATCTTCCGCAGATCTGCAAGGCGAAGGTCGCCAACTTGCAGTGGCTGGGCGACGGATCTCGTTGCCGATGCCATATTTGAAGGTAAGATGTCTAGGGTAGGGACCTCGATGTGTGTTGCTGTGCTTCGTACCAGTTCACGACTTTGTGTCTCGTCTCCTTCTTCCTTGAGCAGCTTCTGCTTCTTGTTACTCTCTTCTGCATCTGGCTCCGGGTCCATGACAGAACTCTCCAAACGAGCAGTAACTGTCGCGATTCGAAGATCCTTGACTTTCTGCCAAGTCAATTGCTTGACAAGAGCACTTGTCAGTCTCACTGCCCAAGCGTTTGTGTCGACGCTAGCGTTGACCGTAACGCCAACTTCGGGCGTATAGACATCAATGGCAGATTCTGAGGAGCCGAGCTGTGCCACGAGCAGTTTGCGACAATCGACAGCTAGAGCAAGAGTTTCATCCTTCATTCCGCCGACCAGGATGAGCTTTCTAGGCTGAATAAGAGGTATCAGCATCTGCAAACTTCGCTTATCGTGTAAGCCAGCGAAGTCCACAAAGCCTATTCTGACGTTGAGTGTGAGAAACTCGGTTGAGAAAATTGCTTTGGAAGGCGAAGATTCCGCGACTGCATCTTCAACAGCTTCACCACCTTCGTCTTCTGATGCTTCGTCCTCGGGACCAGGCGACATATCGGCGAGATCGATAGAATCACGCTGATTACGATTGGTCTGCTGCCTCTTGTGGTCTCCATTCATCATCTGGCGATCATGCTGAGGCTCTTCCCACTTCCGCTTCTTGCCGAAAGTATCTCGAGTGTCGTGTTTGTTGGGCTGGCGCATGTCCTGGCCGTCCACTTCATCTCGCTCCTCTGCTCTGAGGAAGTCTTCTGGACGGATCAGCTCTCCAAAGTCGTCATTTCGTTTCCTTCGAATAGACAGGGGGAACATCTTCTCTCGACCTTTCTTTCCTCGCACATCATAATCGAAGACGGCTTTGCGGCGAATCAGAACATTGACACCGAGATCTTCATCGCTCAAGCCGATCTTTTTCCGATTTGCTTGTCCCATCGTTGCTGATATGTTCAAAGACTTTCCCTGCTGTTCTGTCTCGGAATCATCAGAATCTGACGAAGAGTCCGAGGAAGCATCGTCGACGACATCTGCTGAGGTTTCAAGCGATGTAGCTCCACCAGATTGGAGTGTAGTTTGCAGCTGACGCTGTGTAGCGAGCCATTGTTGATAGACACTTAACTCGTTTCCTTCTAAGGCGACTCGTTTCGCATCTTGAAGCTCAACATGTTTTCCTCCACTGTTGACTCTCTCTATCGTTACGCCAGACTTAGTAGTCTCGGAGACCACCCCATTTTGTCTCTCTTCCCACCATGACCACAATGTTCTTGCCAAGCCAGTTCTCGCATCACCTTCGGGCTTGCCTAGCCTCTCTGTCAGAATGACGAGATTGCGACTGTCATCAGCAATGGATCTCAAGACATCTCGAGAGAAGCCCCATTCTAGAGATGTATCGCTTGCAAGGATGACTTTTCCCACGGATCTCCCTAGGCTGTCTACTTGGCCTAGTATTCGGTCAATCTGGCCTCTACGTTCGAGCAATCGCAAGTGCTTGAAATCAAAAGGACCTGCGGAGCCACCTTTCGAGTTTCCAGAACTTTGCGGTCCTGTCTCTTTTTGCTGTAAACCAGCATTTGCCTCGAATTCTCGAATGATAGCATCGTCCATCCATTCCAGCATACTCCTCGTATATCGCATTGTCGCTCCAATATTCTTGCTTGCAAGGTACAGTCTTGCGCTCCGTAGCGGACTATCGTCATCTTTGGCTTCTGTTCGCCATGCGTGTTCTAGCAGGTACGCAAGCTCCAGCACACGAGCGCTCGAGTCTGTAGGTATAAGAACAATTCCACCCTGGCTGACTGACGACTTGATCATTTCGAGGAGCAGCTCATCTCGTTTGGCTCGGCCACCGGGTAACGCATTCCGCTCCCCACCACGACTGCTACATATCAGCGCGGTTGGTTTGCGCAGTTGCTCGATGACTTCTGCTCCTCCGGCTCCAGCTCCTCCAAGCCACGCTGCACCAGCAAGAACGTTCTCTCGTGCTTGATTCCAGTCCACTGCGTGCACGATAGATTCCAGTCCATGTTGAATATGCCAAATTGTCCCACCCAAGGTATGTCCAGCATTATATGCTGTGATAGTAAGACCATTAAGGGGAGGTGACGAGGGCGATGGTATTGGTTGATGTGGTTGCGAGTACTTCAGAGGGTGAATGAGGGCGAAATACGAAGCTATTTCTTCACTAGTTGGTGGTTGGAGAAGAATGTTTGCATCTTTGTTGGTAGATAACGTCTGCGAATAGGAGTATGAAGCCTCGGAGAGGGCTGAAGAGGGTATTATTGTTGCCGAAAGAGGGGTCGAAGCGTAGAGGTCTTGAAGCAGAGTTCGGCCAAGGGAGATAACTGGCAACGTCGCATAAACTGGGATTCGAGAGAATAAAGGGAAGTGCTTGCAGCAGTGGGCAAAAGCTGCAAGATGGGCGACTGTCGCATGAGTTAGGAGGATAATAGAGAGAGTCGGTACTTGTCTGGGGAGATGTTAGCTTGTGTATAGAGCCAGGTCAAGCATGGAAGGGGTGGGAGAGCACGGGAGTTCGCATTGCAGGTCAAGGGAGAAGCATAGTTGATTGCAAATGTGACTTCATTGTTGACTGCTATACATTGTTCCAGGGCCAAAGAGGCACCTCCCTCGATCCTCAGAAAGAAAGCGCAACCTACTTCTCAAGCTCTTTAAGCTTTTCCACATCGAAAGTCTCGTCCCAACCGACGTCTATCAAGACTTTGACGCCTCCATCGAGCTCCAGTAATGATTGTGAGGCCGATGATTCCGACTGCGCTCCCAGCAGGGAAGTAAACGTGAACATGGTGTTCAGTAGAAGCTCCTATCAAGGCATCTGGCTGTTGGAGGAAGATTGTCGCATACTACAGGAATTTGAGGCGTCGTCTTAGTCTGCGAAATAACTAGGAAAAGGTGTCGTGAATAGAAGGCTTGGTGGTGAAGTTGTTGATGTTGTTGAAGGTGCACATAGGGATGTTTGAGGAATCGCGACAGAGACAAAGCCATTGAGCTGCATGAAATCTTAGCGCGAACCACACGTGCAGAAAGTCCAGACGCGGCAAATACTTCGCCCGCTCCGTGTATCTCGAAAGGTGGCCCGTCAACAAGATAATATCGAACAATTCCAGGTTGCGCACGAGTTGGCATGACACGAATTTTGTCAAACCTTGGGAATATGACGAAAAGGATATCTTGATGATCTTCCTCCAATCTGTAACTGCGCCAAAATACCTCTGAAGGCTCCTGACTCCGAGCTCGAACCCTTAATCCTGGAACTACTCCTTGTTGACAGTGTTCAGGATGTCTGCCGAATACCTCTACCACAGTCAGGGAGGACCTAATGACGATCCAAACAACCCAAACAGAGCTGGACAACCTGCGAATCAATTCCAGCCTCCTGTCGCTCCCTCGCCATACCAACAACCAGGTCTGAGTTACAACAATGCGACGCCAAATCAACCGTATGGAGCTTACAATAACCCGCAGATGGGACAACCATCACCATATGGAGCTCAGCAAGGCCAAGGTTATTTTCCAGATACTGGCGTACAAACACAAGATGGAGGATTAGCAGCGCAAATGGGTGGTCTAGGACTCGGGGAAGTCAGTACACATGGCAGGAAGAAGAAGAAGGATAGGCATGCCCATCATATCGTGGAGCCCTCAGGAGCATCTGCGGCTTTCAATGGCACCCCCCAAGGAGAATTTCCTCCTACAGCATATTTGAACTCAGATCCTTCTACGATGCCAGTCCCACAGGCAGGACCATACTCGAATACACCAGTTACACCACAAATGTCACAATTCCCTGCTCCAGCCAATGGTCCATTTAACCCTGCGACTCTCGCAACTCCAGCTGAATTTGCTTCTCGGAATGGCGCAACCGATCCTGGATTCTCTGCGAATATGCAAGCTTCGGCGCAAGGTCGAGTTGACCCAGACCAAATTCCAAGTGTCCCACGATCCAGAGACGCCATTGCGCAGTACTACCTGAACAATGTGTACCCAACCTTCGAACATCATATCCCTCCTCCTGCCTCGGTATCATTTGTTGCTTTCGATCAAGGAAATGCTTCACCCAAGTTCACACGCCTTACAATGAACAGTATTCCGTCGGCATCGGACGCTCTTCAGTCGACTGGGCTACCCCTCGGTCTTCTCTTGCAACCACTCGCTCCTCTACAACCGGGCGAGCTTGAAATACCTGTTTTGGACTTTGGGGAGATTGGGCCACCAAGATGTCATAGATGCAGAGCATACATCAACCCGTTCATGGTATTCCGATCGGGAGGAAACAAGTTTGTTTGTAATATGTGCAATTACGCGAATGATGTGCCGCCAGAATATTTCTCAGCAACTACACCTCAAGGGGCTCGCTTAGACAGAGAACAACGTCCAGAGTTGATGAGAGGCACTGTTGAATTCTTGGTACCCAAAGAATATTGGTCGAAGGAGCCTGTTGGCCTCAGGTGGCTTTTCCTGATCGATGTGGGTCAAGAATCTTTCAACAAGGGTTTCCTGGAGGCATTCTGTGAGGGTATCATGGCTGCTCTATATGGGAATGATCGGAGTGAAGGAGGTGAACAGAGACGAATTCCAGAAGGTGCGAAAGTTGGTTTCGTCACATTTGATAAGGACATCCACTTTTACAACATGAATGTAGGTTCTCCATCCGCGAATTTAGGGGCTTTGACTGACTTGTGAAGCCCGCTCTGGACCAAGCTCAGATGTTGATCATGCCTGACATCGAAGACCCGTTTGTACCTCTTGAGGAAGGTTTGTTTGTAGATCCCTACGAAGCGAAGTAAGTGCCTGGATACGCAATAATTCGGACAGCTACTTACATTAACAGGACGAACATCACCTCGCTGTTGAGTAACTTACCAGCGTTGTTTTCTCAGATCAAGAACCCCGAGCCTGCTCTTCTCCCAACGTTGAATGCTGCCTTGGCAGCGCTCGAAAAGACCGGCGGAAAGATTGTTTGCTCTCTTGCTGCCCTGCCAACATGGGGTCCGGGTCGGCTGTTCCTTCGTGACGATGGTAAACAGCATGGTGGTGACGCAGAAAAGAAGCTTCTCAACACTGAACATCCAGGTTGGCGGAAAACTGCCGAGAAGATGGTAGCCGCCGGAGTGGGTGCGGACTTCTTTATGGCTGCCCCAGGCGGTGGCTACCTTGACATTGCAACTATTGGTAAGCTTATCTGGCTGTGTTTCAAGTTTCTGCTAATCGTTGTTCAGGTCATGTCTCCGCGTCGACTGGAGGCGAGACATTCTACTATCCTAATTTTGTCTCTCCCCGTGACACCGAAAAGCTTTCACAAGAGATCATACATACCGTAACACGAGAGACTGGTTATCAAGCGCTGATGAAGGTCCGATGCTCTAATGGTCTACAAGTCTCTTCCTATCACGGCAACTTTATCCAGCATACTTTCGGAGGCGATGTTGAATTTGGGGTAGTTGACTCTGACAAGGCAATGGGGGTAATGTTCAGCTATGACGGAAAATTGGATTCGAAGCTCGATGCACACTTCCAGAGTGCACTCTTATACACGACGGCCAGTGGTGAGCGCAGGGTTAGGTGCTCCAATGTCATTGCCAGTGTCAGTGATAACGCGAAGGATTGTATGAAGTTTGTGGACCAAGACGCAGTCTACACGCTGATGGCAAAGGAAGCTGCCACCAAGATGACGACAAATTCGCTCAAGGATATCCGAGGTGCTTTGACTGAGAAGAACGTCGACATTCTTGCTGGATACCGGAAGAACTTCTCTGGCTCGCATCCACCAGGCCAACTTGTCCTGCCAGAGAACCTGAAGGAGTTCAGCATGTATGTGCTTGGTCTCATCAAGTCCAGAGCATTCAAGGGTGGACAAGAGCCTACCGATCGACGAGTCCATGATATGCGGATGATCAAGTCAATGGGTGCTCTTGAGCTCTCACTTTACCTCTACCCGCGAATGATTCCCATCCACAATCTCGCGCCTGAGGACGGCTTCCCTAATCCCGAAGGCCACCTTCATATGCCACCCTCAATACGATGCTCGTTCTCTCGCGTGGAAGAGGGTGGAGTCTATCTCGTGGATAATGGACAAAACTGCTACCTATGGATGCACGCGCAGACATCACCCAATCTCCTCGTTGACCTCTTCGGTGAAGGCAAGGACAGCCTCAAGGCACTTGACCCCTATAGCTCCTCCCTCCCAGTGCTAGAAACGCATCTCAGCGCACAAGTACGGAATATCCTCGAGTATCTCAAGACAATGCGCGGATCGAAGGCTTTGACGATTCAACTTGCGAGACAAGGACTCGATGGTGCAGAATACGAGTTTGCGAGGTTACTGGTCGAGGATCGGAACAACGAGGCGCAGAGTTACGTGGATTGGTTGGTGCATATTCATCGGCATGTGCAGTTGGAGGTGAGTCCACTGGATCGCTAGGATTTACATAGTGACTAACGATTCCTAGTTGACTGGGCAGAGGAAGAAAGACGATAGTGGCGACAACTCGATAGCATCCAACTTTGCTGGATTACGACCTCCTTATTGGTGAAAAGGGCAAGGTTCGTAGACGTGGGGTCGTTATGATGTGGAGTGGGGGTGTCTTGAGTACATTTAGCGAGCATAGAAAAGTACATCTTTGAGAGGCAATATTTTTCGAGAACCTGGAGAATTATGAATGCCTACCCCAGACTCGAGGCTCCGACTCACAAAGCTCCATGTGACAACACATGCAGAGAGGCCAGCCCAGAAGTAATCTGCAAAGCCTCAGTCAAGATACCAGTCTGGTATAAACCCCCCCCTAGCTCGCAGAGCCCCCTTCCCTTCTACTTCTCTCATCAACATTACATCACCAAAGTCAAAGCATCCACCAAGAGAAGTTTCTCTTTTTTAGCATCGCGAGTCCGAAATCTATTGGAACGAGAGCGCACACACCCCTAAAATGGACTCCAACACTCCCCATCCAACAACCACCACGACCACCTCCATCTCCTCTTCTCCTCCTCAACCCCAGACACAGCCACAACCCTTCCACTGCCCCTGCACCTGCTGCACCTGCTGCACCTGCCTCAACAACAGCCACCGTGACCTCTGCCCCTTCACACACATTCACTGGATCGCCTTTTGCTGGTGCAGCAGCACTGTACACTCGGACAATGGGGATGGCTGTACGTGTGAAGGCCCTGATGGTAAGAGGAAGAAGGGGCTTCTGGTGAGGGCGGCGAGGTTTGTGGTTAGGGAATGTTGTAGGGAGAAGCTTGGGGAGGTGTGGGTGTACGGAGTTGGGGTGTGTGAGATAGGAAGTAAGGATTTAGGGGTGCTGAGGTGAGGTGCGGGGATAGAAGAGTTTGGCTTGTGCTGGTGGCATTGAACGGATATTGAGGATTGAGGTGAGGCTTTGGCTGATGGACAGTGCAAGGTTTATCTGTATTCCTAGTACGTGCTAGGAATATGAAGCGATGCTATTAGCACACACCTTCTTCATGATGTTTCAAAGGGTGTTCGGTTGATTCCCGAGCTATTTATGGCTAGAAGTTTCTGTAAAGTGATTTTGATGTCTGCGAATAATGGTCACCTTCTCTTGGTCAGGAGAAAAGTGAGATCTTGCCCGCCCATGTCTCGACTATAGGGAGCGAGTGTAATACAGGGAGGATTAAGTCCTTATTACATCAGTAAATAAAAAGGAGTCTCAGCCTGAAAGTGTTCTCATGAAGGTACTCGTCGTGCAACTCATGATAAAACCTTTTACAAAATGTTCTGTTTGTTGAGATCTCACACCCAGACGAGTACTATGTACCTACGTTCACGCATTCTATGTGAATATCTTACAATATGAATTGACTTTCATCAGGAACACATATGATAAGGTAGACTGAGACGAAATGTGTTGCCGGTGCATGCGAATGACTTGAACCTGCTCTCGTGATCGAAAAGAATTGCAGCTTGCTCACCTCACTTGCTTTTATCCCCACAAACATTTTAAACATTTTAAAATCTTGCTCATGATCTGAGGGGTCAGACCGCCAATTGAACAGAGTCAGGGTATGAATGGAGACTGCTGTTGGGGATGTGCGGCAACTTCGAACGCCCATGTTGTTGGACTGTTGACATCTCGGTCGACTCGCTTCGTAAGGGAGACTGATTAGATGGAATTCGGCAGCGACAATAACGAAAAGCGACGTGATGCGAAAGCTGCTCGGATTATTCGTCTAGAAATAAATAATTAAAGTTTAGGCAGGATGTAAATCGATAGGCTGTCTCCACCCTTGAGAGCATCGTCATCTCACCGGCCGCGTTTTAATATGAGAGTGTGCAGAAGGACGAGACGAACTGAGGAGGCAGATTATCAAGATCCCAATATTAGAGACTCAGGTGGCAAGATCTGTAGCTTCAAAATTGTTCCTAATGCTGCACTGTAACCCGCGCATTGGTGCAAAGCATCAGAGCGAGACAGGAAGATCCACAGATTGAGACGTTAGTCAGATCCTGGTCGCTCCTCTATTTGAAGTGTCTACTGTTATTAGTAGACATCGTGCTGTGATTTATCTGGGCACATTCGAGACTGACTCTGGCTACCACCTAAATTGCCTGGTAGGTATTTGCATTCTTCATCTAGGCGACGAAATTTTTTAATAAGGTGATTGTGACTAAGTTCTCGGCTCAGCCTCCAGCAATTGAGCACGACGAGTCACGTCTCTGGCGCCAAGTAAACTCTCTCATCCAGGTTGTCGGCCTCGCTTCTTCGCGACTTGCTTAACTCCTGGCCACGATAGTCTGTCTTTGCTTGTCTGTTCGGTCGTCGGGTAATAGTCTCACCGCACCAGGAATGATTCAATTAATCCCGAGAGCAATTGTGACAATGCCAAGCATACTGATAGTAGACTCAACGCCAGTCGACCCAGTCGAGTGCAAGACAAGCTTGGGCAGGAGCGGAGCGGATGTTATAAGTAGTGACTAGGAGTAAAATAGAGGCCAGGACGGAGACAACGTTTGTTCCACTGTATATAATTGAGTCGTCACTGTACCAGGCCTACGGAAATGTGTATGAGAGCTAGGACTAACCTGACTTTCAATGCATCATTACATTGATCTTCGGACGGAGTTAAATGGTTTTTCGGGCCGGCCACTCTTTATATGCGTGTTGCAATGTCGACCGCATTAGTATATAAGTCCAGTATCCTCACAGTAAGGCATTGTCTTAGATTCCATTCCACCCAGCTGCCAAACACACGTATTCTCCATACTAGCCGTACTCCTCAACATCTGCAACATCATGATGAATCCAATCAGCAAGACAATCTATTTAAATGCAGAAGGCCAACTCATCGTCAAAGAGATCAACGAGACCTACAAGCCAGATGCTTCGCAAGCTCTCGTCAAGGTGGCCTACTCCGGTATCAACGTCTGCGACTTGAAGTTCTTCTACTTCGGCATGCACTCTTATGTCACCGGTTTTGAGTTTTCAGGCACCGTTATTGAGGCTGACTTAACGTCACCTTTCAATCCAGGTGACGAAGTCTTCGGGATGACCAGAGCAGCACACGCGAGGCCTTCCTCTATCGGAGCTCACCAGGACTTCGCCATCGCGGACGCTAGAACTTTCTTCAGAGTCCCATCGGGATTGCATCTGAAAGATGCTGCTGTTACGATACTTGCACTACACACAGCTGTCGATGGTATATTCAACTGTCTCGGGTTCGGATTCCCGCCCGCAGCTGTTAGCGGCGACGATGCAACAGGCAAAGCGATTCTCATCTGGGGCGGAGCGAGCAGTGTCGGCATCGCCGCTATCCATATCGCCAGAGCAGCTGGGTTCTCTCCCATTTTCACCACCGCCTCCACCAAGAACCATGCGACGCTCCTAGGTCTCGGTGCCTCCCAGTGCTTCGACTACAGAAGTGCTTCAGTGGTCGATGAAATCCACGCAGCAACTAAGAAGCTGGGAACTACACTCTTCACAGTCTTCGATACCGTCAGCATTGGGGCTTACCCACCACCCGAAGACGTCAAAACCAGCTCACCCTGGCTTTCCCGACAGTCATGTTCTATGGGCACAACAGCCCTTAGACTGGCGAGTACGACGCCGGTGGCTTTCGATTCAGCCTTTGTGATGAGCCAAAGCTATCGACCGGATGGCAATATGTCATCGATGGGATTCCCCCAGGATCCGGAGTTCCCTACCAGGGCGAGAAAGGCGATGGAGTGGTTTGTGGAGAGTACGGATAGATGTGTTAAGTTTCCGAACGTCAAGGTTGTGCAGGGTGCTGAGGCGGGTATTCAGGAGATTGGAAGGGTTTCTGGTGGGTTGGTAAGTATGGAGAAGGTTGTTATTGAGCATCCGATGTAAGCATTTACAAATTGCTTATGACTGAGGGGTTTGATCAAGACATACTTGAATCCTTACCTGTTCATTCAGAGAATTAGCTTACGAATCATATGGTTTTGAGCGCACTGAAGTTCCTTTGACCTGACAATACCTTATGCGCGCCCCTCTCGCCTCAAAAGTTCGGCCACCAGGGGAAGTTCCAATCAAGTAAGCTCAGGAGAGGAGATTGAACGCTTATGAAATGAAGAACTCAACGCTTTACCGCATCATCTAGAAAGCCAAAACAGGTCCGGGTTCGACGACTTTCTCGTCTCGGTGCCGACCAGATTTCGCGGAATTTGAGGTGAGGCACTACGCCACACCTGACCCATGACTGCGAGGATATCGACATGGCATGACTCTTGCGCTATAGGGCATCTTCGAGTACAGCAACATATCGACCACCAGATACTCAGTGAGTCGATACCCTTAGATTCAGAGATGGAGGCGAGTTCACTCCCCTTGAAATAGAGGTAGCAGAAAGGTAACTCTAAGCGACGAAATTGAAGATCAACAACAACATCCTAAGCGACAGCACTGCGTACTCTTCCAATCCCCAGCAAACCTTGGAAAGATGACAATATCTGGTATTTAGGAATTAAATTTTTGTGAACCATAAATTAGAAACATTTTCTGTGCATCACATTTACTGTGAAGCAGGTAAATGTCAAATAGACTATATCCGGTCTCAAATCGAGATCATCGCAACAACTCAGTGACCTGATTTTGAATCACGAAAGTCGAAATATTAGATACAGTAATACAGTGTCCAGGGTCTCCGGCGGAAAGAGATCCAAAAGCTACCTAGAACACAGAATATCTTTCATACTGATCGGTCTTCGAAACACAGAGATCGTGGACGTCATCACATTACAGGTTTTAGCACCAAGATGGTCGTTCTCACTCGACTCGTCTGAATAGACATTTTGAAACCCAGGATTTCCTATTCAGAAACGACGCTGCTATCGCAAAACTCTTTTTACATTGTCAAGTGGCTGGGAAGGCCACATGGCACGACTGCCGAACCAAAACAACACTGTCTTGAATCCAGATACTGGGGGGGGGGGGGGGGGGGGTTGTTTCACT
>Ga0207886_10101_pt1 | contig 128392 bp, 126 predicted proteins | sample LinPmetageLP35_FD_184048 | JGI IMG/M metagenome (GOLD analysis project Ga0207886, IMG submission 184048) | Marine viral communities from the Pacific Ocean - LP-35 (SPAdes) | ecosystem: Environmental > Aquatic > Marine > Oceanic | place: Pacific Ocean | collected 2009-08-31 | reverse complement strand
CACTTCCTCTTCCCCCCTCTCTCCATTTTCGCTTCGCTTCACATCTCAACACCCACCTTCACACCACTCATCCATCAACAATGTCTCCAAGTCCCCCCCCCCCCCCCCCCCCCCCCCCCCTCACCCTTAGCAAATCTCTAGACTGATATAAGTATATAAGGTCATTCTTCCCCCTCAGCTCCTCCAAAAATTATCACAGGATACATACTCGATCGACCCCACCACACACTGGACTTCAATTGATCTTCTCTCAAAATTCCAGTCACGCACCAACCAAGCTTCTAGGCGCCTGATTTCTGATTGATCTCAATCTTAAGGTCAATCAGAACCTCCACAAGTTTCAAAGATGAAATCCCGCACCTCCAAGCCCAACCCCCTCCGCACAACCATTCAACCCCTCACACCCATCACACCCCCTCAATTCTCCCAATCCAGGTCGATTCGCAACTCAGATTCAGTTTTAAGTCCAAGTCCAAGCCCCAATCCAAATCCAAACACAATCCAAACACAAGCACAAAATCTAGAACGCGAAATGCTATCCTCTGCGTTATATCACGAGACGGATATCTCGACATCGTTGCGTGAGAACAGGAGGAGGGAGAAGAGAAAAGTGGAGAAGATAGCGCTGAGAAGGGAAGATGCAAGTCTTGGGTATCGGGAGCAGGAGCTGGAGCAGGGCGTGGAGGTTGGGAAATGGGTGGGGACGGAGGGTGGGGCCATGTACGAGTTGGGTCTGGGAAGTGGAAGTGGAAGAGGGACGGAGAGTGAGATGTTGATGGGAAAGGAAGGTGAGAGGGTTTCTTTGTACGAAGAGAAGTATAGACGGAGACGATTGGGAGATGGATGTGCGTGTGGTGGTAGGCATTGAGTCGTTCGCTTCGAATTGTTATGATAATACAGCCAGTAGCCATGGGACGGGAGATTGTTTCAGGATATGGTACTCTTGAAGTGCAAGAAACTACTATAATGCTGTTTGAATATCACGAGAGCAAAGCATGAACTCATCATGATGATCAAAGGACGGCGGGGAAATTATTCGGCTCAAATGTTTGATTATATTACAATATCATTATCCAATACGATAGCCGTGACTTTACATTCCAAACTAACAACAAGGCATCATTCCAAAAAATATAAAGGGTATCTCTCTCGCTATCTCTTTCCCCTTTTCTTCATTCATAATCCGATCCAACAGGCCTTCTATTCCCACAAAGTACTACAAGCCAAACAGCGAAACCAAAAATCAACCTAAGCGACAACTTCGGCCTCGGCCCCCTCTCCCTCAAACATCCTCCCACTCAGCAAGCCCAACAATTTCAACAGCGTACTCGTAATCAGATTTCCGTCCTCTATCTGCTGGCCCAAGCTATTATACTTGCCCTCCAGCCACTGCTGGAAGATCGTCAAATCTGGCTGGTTGAAAGTCTTCTTCGCAGGGGGTAGGACGCGCGTGCATTCAGTAAGATTATTGATATTGTTGACACCGAGGAGGCTGAGCCGGATATACTCTTTGGCGTAGTCCTCGTCCCAATGTTCCTGTCCGCCTGCTCCAGCGAAATCCGCCCACTCGTCTGCAATCTTGGGATGTGCGGCTAGTGCGACGTCGCTGGGGAATTTGAAGACTCGCTTCGGCGCAGAGCCGGTCGTCTGTCCGTAAAACTTGACGTCCCAGACACCGGGAGTGCTATCCTGGGGATCGAATTTCCGCTTGGGGTCGACGAAGTGCTGTTGACTGGTGGTGTGTGCGCCGACGAGAGCAGCGAGGCCGTGGGCTTTGATGGTCTTATCTTCGAAGAGTTTGATCAGGGACTCGGCGTCAGCGAAGACGCTGGGGAGGAGATTGTCTGCGTTGGGAACGTTGCTGTCTTTGCGGCCGACGAAGGTGCGGACTCGTGGTCCCAGGGGGCAGACGACGGTGGCCACGTTCGCGCCCATCTGGATGAGGTCTGCCATACCAACACCATACTTCTTGTATGAGTTGTACCAACCAAGAGTCACCTTGCTGATCTCTTGTAGACCGTTGTTTTCGGGTCGGTTGCCTTCGTTGGCGAGAATCAAGCTTCCGTCTGCACCACCGAAGCCAGTTGTTTTTGACCATGTTCCTGCATCGTGGAAGCCGAGACGAACGGCTGCGCGGGCGAAGCGGTTGCAACGACCTGCGCTACCTTTAAATTTGGCTTCCATATCTTTTGCGATCCATTTCCATATGCAGCATGTGTCCCTTGCACATAGTGCTGATGTCTTGGCCGGAAGAGAGCCTTTCCATGGTTCGTCCGTGTACGGGTCGGCAGCACCAGTCAGAATGTCCTGTACAGCCTTGCCAACAGTGGTAACTCCTCCGATTGTAGCAAGGTCTCCAATCATCTCATCGGAATCATTTGGCCCAGACGCCTCTTGTCGAGCCTTGAGCTTGCTCTTGAGATCCTTCATAGCCGCGTCCTGGCCTGGACAAGCCACCGTGGAGGCGACGAGGCTGGCGCCGAGAATGAGAGGTGTGAATTTCATAGTGAAGTTTGGTGAAGCGAAAGTGTTTAGAGAAGGTATGGTGGAGTAGTGACTGTGGCTTCTGGAACGAATGCAAGCGTCAAATGTAGCCACGTACTTAGAATATAGAATGAGAAAAAAGTAGGAGATTGATGATGCTCGAAAACTAAATCATGCAGCGCAACGACCTCCCTTTATGACTTTTGACAATTGAGAACATCATGCTCTCAAAAGTAAACAACCGAGCTACTCCCCCGGGTCAAGGAGTCGTTCCATAGCTAGGACCCCGAAAACCTTGCACTGCAAGGCCGGGTTGTCTAAATACGAGCGGCACAGACCTGGCGATCTAGAAGAAGACATTGCAGGTCGAACAGAGAGAGAAAGGCTTGGAACTAGAAGTCCAAACTCTACAGATTCGGAAATCTTTCATTTGGTGGTGACACTTGGGGCGCAGCCCGAGCGACCACATGGCAAGAAAAAGTCCCTACTTTCCAACTGGAAGCTAAAATGACCTGACATAGGCCTGGATTGATATCAACAGGTGGTGCTCTAGCAAGGTGCACGCTTGCCACTTGCCCAAAGCCGCTGGCCTTGGCAAGACTTCTGGGCCCGAGCACCATCAGAACTAGGACGAATTCGAGATGGAAGCATCGCAGAGGGAAAGGATGTACTGACTTTCGGACATGAACAGACCATGATAAACCCTGAACGAGGATACAAATATGTCTTTGAGCTCGGAATGAGTATCTAGTATTACCATGGAGGTGCTCAGGCAGTCGCTGTTTTTCCGTTTCTTCAGACGATCGGCAGAAAAGCGAGGTTATTTTGGGACATGGGAAGTACCCTGAAATAGGGTCTTACAGTCAATGCAAAGTAGATGTAGCCAATGAGATTCGACCGATTTACAACAAGAAAACAAAACTCATCCGTTCCCATTCCCAGAACCCTGGACTTGAGTTGACTGCCAGCTTGAAGATGTCGGCGAGAACCGAGAGCGTGGTCCAGGCACTAGTCTAGCCGCGTCGGAAGGTGAACCGACCAACGGGAACCAATAGACCTGATATCAGATGGCTTGGAGCTACCGCAGAGCTTAACCTTAAAAGAACAAAACTACAAGCTTTTGCGGTTCAGCTGAAAATAAGACGGGCAGGGAGTCCGAATCTCGCCCTCGTAGGTCTGGAAGCTCTCCAGGACGTGCGAGCACGCTGAGGTCCGAAATTTGCTGCATCCCGATATTGTTGTACTGCAGCAGCCGAGTTCAGCAATATTGATTTCCGCAGCTCGAATCCATGAAGTGATTCTCGGTAAGCTGTTGAGTCGAGAGCCACAAGGTAACAAAGTTACAATATCTGCGGGTGGCTGCTGCGTGGCTGGCAACACAATTATGCTGAACAGATAATGGAATGAATGCGAGACAATTCAACAGGTACCTGAGCAGACCTGCAACTTCGAGGCTGAAGATGCGGAGGAATATGCAGACCTTCGGAAACGGGACGAGACGACGGGTCCGATTTGTTGTGCTGGCACGGCAGCTGAGTTGATGCACTATAAAGTCGCCAAAAATAAGCTATGATCGACAAGATGTCTCAGCCGGTATCTGGAAGGGCCTCAAATGTCATTGAGGAATGCTCATTGAAGGCTGCCGCAGAGAACTTGGCGGCATAAATGCCATGGCAGTGGTGTAAATACGGGCTTCCCCACAAGAGCCACCAGATCTTGCAGGGTAGTGTCGCCAGCCGTGAAGCACAACGAAAATATCTCTGCATGAGAGAATACCGCTCAATATCCCTCGTCAAATCAAGCATTTTTATCCAGCGGTGAAGATGTGCTCATGCTAGGCAAGAGCTTTATGAGCAGCTTGGAAGCTTCATCACTGGCTGATTCGGCCTTGACGGAGGAATCCTCCAGTGGGGTTTCGCTGAATCTAGACATTCGCGATGTGGTACATTTTCAGGCATTTGCCCAAAATGGTACGTAGTCTTCTTATTTCTCTCTCGTTGCAGGTTCAAGGGATCCTTCCCATATGCCTAGACTGTGTTCGTGGTGGTCGTGGTGATCATGTTGCTCAGGATTGTTTCTCGACCTCCACAAGCGTGAATAACCAGTCTGCAGAAGATTTGACAGGTTCTGCGTTGTCATGCCCAAAAGAATCTTGACTACATCGCGCGGCAAGAAATGGAGCGTCGAAGCTCCATGTTCTTCCTCCTCGCAGCCTCGCTATTCAACTCTCCTCCTGGAATGATCATCTCTTCGACTCGCAATTTAAACTTTCTCAATTTCCATCTCGGTCCCCAGCTCTGGTTCGATATCACGTCTGGAATGTACCCGAAGTCAAGATTTGATCGTAATCGACGATTGCTGTCATGACGAAGCACTTCTTCGACATACGATGGCGATTTGAAACAAATTCGACGAGAAGCCGGAGGAGAAAGCCTTCTATTTCTCCCTATTGATCATAGCCCACAGCTGTGACCGATCATCTGCTTACGGCGTATTGGAGGTTGAATCCCATTCATCGGATCTGTTCTCCTTGGCACAGTAAATCGCAGCCCTAGGAGAATCTTTAGTCTGCTCTGTTCCATAGGACGTCGATCCATCACGCTGCTCAAATTCATTCGAATGCCATCCTTTTCGAAGGAATAGGTACACAAAGCGATGCGCCTTCATATTCGAAATCTGGAAGTAGAAATTGAACCGTCTCATAGCATCATAGTGATCCCCTCAAAGTCGGATCGTACGGCCGCCCTCGTGTTTCCTCGAGTTCGGAAACTACTACAGTGTTGGCCGCAGAAGTGACGGCCGGTTCGAGAACATCGTACTCTGCATCTCTTATGTAAACGATTCCAATCGCGGAGCTGGAGACAAAGGAGGCGTCTGGCAAGTGCCTGGACCCCATCTTGTGTCTGATTGCACTTGGGATTGGATGATAATCGCCTGTACATTCCACCACCATTGCACCTTTATGTTTTGCCCGTGCTGTTCTAAGCCACCTGATGTCCTTCACGTGTGTTCTTTGAAGGTACTGAACAATGTTATGCCCCCTGAACGATGGCTGATGAGCTGCTTCTCTCAGTGAGGAGGCTGTTCCTTAAACAGTTGCCTATTGCCCCACGTTCACGCGCATATTGCTTCCATGACGTCGATGATCATCAAAACTCATGATAAATTGATGGGTACGACATGGAGTTGAAATAGAGTAAAACAATAGCGCAGCCTCACGATCCAGCGTTCTGTGACGATGCAACATGGCTACGGAAAATTGACCTCAAACGCGTCAGAGACTCGAGGTGGGGCACAGTGGGCTTGGACCCCTGCCCCGTCACGCTGTCACGCCCTCCCTAAACCTTTCTTTCCTCTCTGCCGGTCAAGGTTCCTCTGGTGATTGTAAGCTCAACTTCTCATCAGCAGTGTCTTCACTTGTCATCACTATATTGACAATTCGTTGCTATATTCAATCTGTTCATCTGGATCTAGGAGGTGAAACCGTGCCAAGACATGTCACAATTCAGCTGCCACGTGGAATCCTTTGAGGATTATTCCGAAAGTTCCTTGAACATCACTCAATGCTCGTCAACCATACATCTCGCGAGCGTGGGGATACGCAAATGCAATGGAAGAGACGCAAGATGTCCTTCCCCATATAGGAGACCTCTCTGTTAGTCAGGTAGTCGGTGGCAGCAGAACAGAAGCTGGAGACATCGTCTCCGCAAATCCTACATCCTGCGCTACCTGCCACCTCCTCGAGACTTACATCACGACACTCGAATTCTTCTTGTCGCAGAACCTAGAACTGCCAGCTCAATACTCAAAGTCCAACACAGCCCGACTCGGCCTACGCTCAGAGTTCGAGGAGCGAGCTCAAGTTAAAAAATGTGCTGGGTGTCAGTCTATCTTGAAGGCACTTGATTGGTATTTCGAGAATGGGGATGATGTCGGGCTCAGAAGTGATAAGGTAGAAAAGGCTCGAAATGGGATGGATTATGATATCAGCTTGGTTGTGAACGCTAGTAATAGGGACAGTGCGTGGGCGAAGCCTTTAAGTGTTACTGCGTTGGGCCTTTCGGTATGTAAAATTTTCCACAGTTGGCAAGGAGCCCTAATCTCTAACATCATATGAAGGGACTTCATCTACAGCCGACAGCAAAGTATCCACCCAGGCATGAGCTTGGGCGGGTATGTGATCCAGAGCGTCTGGACTACTCCATGCTCAAGAAATGGATTGCATGCTGTGAAGAATCCCATGATTTCTGCACTGCTTCAGCACTCTCGACACATCTGGGACCGACTACGCCAGTCAAGTACATCGATCTCGAACAATCATGTCTCGTAGCCTTCTCAACAGCACCGAGATACGCAGCACTCAGCTACGTCTGGGGCCGCGTCCCGACGTTAATGACGATGCAGAACAACCTCGAAGAGTTAAGCCAACCAGGAGCTTTCACCAAGAAACCAGATCAAATCCCAAGGACTATTCGAGATGCCATGTTCCTCACCCGCGAACTCGGCATCCGATATCTCTGGGTCGATGCCCTCTGTATCGTACAAGACGATTTCGAGATCAAACACGACCATCTCCGCGGCATGCCATCCATCTACTCTCTCGCGGTCTTCACTCTTGCCATCACCAACGGCCCAAATGCCAACAGTGGAATCCCAGGTTTAGGACTCGATCCCATCCCAAGATCCGTCCCCTCAGTCATCACACTACCCACGAAATCCGTAACAGTATTTTCATCATTGCATCACAAACGTCTCAAATACCTCACAAGAATGGGTTTCTCCTCCCGCCCCATCTGGTCTACCCGCGCCTGGACAATGCAAGAACAGCTCTTTTCTCGACGGACACTCCTCCTTTCTGATAACCTTGCAGCATGGCTCTGTCCCAGTACGCAATATCTCGAGGAAGTGGAACGTCCGAGTGAGAGTCACGAGTGGGCGAGAATGGAGGGTTTCAAGCCAGATCAGAGATATGATCTGGCTCTTCCGCGGGATTTGAGGTTGAAGGGGTTGGGGAAACTGGTGGTGGAGTATAATCAGAGGGAATTGTCATTTGAGGAGGATGTTGGGGATGCGTTTCTTGGGATTGCGAGTTTGAATGAAGCAATCTTTGGACCATTGCATTGGGGCGTTCCTGAAGCGTTCTTTGATTTGGGGATGTGTTGGTTACCTTCTCCTGCTCTCCGTCCTAGACAACCAACAAATCCGGACAGGAAAGTGCCGAGTTGGTCCTGGATGGGTTGGTATGGTAGCCTGGACCTGAAGCTTTGGGACGTCTTTCAGGATCATATCCTCGAGAACTTCGGAGACAGCAATCGCGTCCCATTCCTGGGGTTCGATATGTATATCGAGCCTTTGGTCACCTACTACAAAACGTGTCTAACCTGCTCGAAACAATACCCAATCTCGAACTCATACCATCATTCTCGTCGCTGGGCTGAAACTTTCTCGAGAACTGGGTCTGAGAATGGGGGGCTAGAGTTACCGGAAGAATGGACGCGCCACCCCTCTCCATCAACATGGCTGGATACACTACCATCTTCATACTACACCCGTGACTCTGAACCTGAAGAAGCTAGAACGCTGTATCGCTACCCCCTCCTCAAGGTGCCTTCTGAACCTAGTCCAGAACATACCTGTCCCTCCCCTATCTTCGACACTACCCTCTCATTCCGCGCTCAACGTCTCTTCCTCACCATCTCTATCTCCTCATCTTGTAAGATCGAAAAAGAATCGAAGAATGAACGCGTTTTAGTAGAGGCCGATACCCTGGATGGAGAGGGTGTGAGGATTGGAAGTGTGGGCGTGGTTGATGATTTGGCTGGCAGTGGGAATATGAATGTGAGGGTGCTGAAGGGTTGTGAGTTCATTGCTATTTCGAGGGGACGGTGTCCTGCTAGGAAAGAGGGAGGTGAGAGGTGGGCGGGGACTTGGGTTGTTGGGAGGGAACATCCTTTTAGGACGGATGTCGATGCTTCTGAGGAGAGGTTGTATGAGTGGATTAATGTGCTTTGGGTTGAGAGGAGGGATGATATTGCGTATCGGAAGGGACTTGGCAGAGTTTGGAGACAAGATTGGGAGAGAATGGTTGACGCGCTGGTGGAAGAGGAGAGGGAGGTTGATGTTGTGCTTGGCTGAATTGGGCAGGATGTGAAGAAGTAAGTACCTATGTACCTCTTGCGATTTTCGATATCACTGCATCGCCGCTAGTGAGAATCCATATCGCAATCCACTTCAATCATCACACATCTCAGACACACTCTCGCCCCAGCTTGATCCCATGTTTTACTCAAAGTCACATGAATCACATGAAAGTCAACACACCAAAACCACCCCACCTACCGATCCCATCCCATCAACTCTAATCTCTCTTCAATACTCATAAACTCCGCACTTTCCACATCCAAGCACTTGCATTGCATTACATACATACATACGGTAGGTAGAGGTATAAGTGCTGCATTAAGGTACAGATGCGTTGAGCTGCATGCATACTGCACTCCACTATGCTGCACTATGCTGCATAGGAAGATAAGTTGCGTTGAAGAATACCCGGTTCCGCAAGCGAGACAGCAGCACAGAGTGAGCCGCGAAAGCTATCACTTTCTGACAGGGCTATGAATACGAAGTGATGGAAGGGAAGCGAAGATGGCTTACTCTGAATCTCTGAGGGTCTACTGTAGCCAGCAAAACATGCCAAGGGAGACACACCCCCCTTCTTCGTCTAAATCTTCTGTCTTCAAAGGCCTGTCCTGACCTTTGAAAACGACATGAATAAATAACCGAGGGATGAGAATGGTGAGATATCTCATGCTACCAAGCCTTTTTTTTTCTCAATACATCTATCTTATCTTTAACCTCGGATCTGTCGACAAGTGGAGAGAGAGACAGAGTGGGAAGTTTCAAGGTAAGCATCTGGGCATCCATCCCGAAAGAGAAGACATCGCCTCCCCTCGGCCCTATTTACATAACAAACAGCGACCCGTTCCGAGCCGACTTGCAAGCTGCGAAGTCTGATGGAGCAGAGCGGAATATGCGAGCCGGGGAACCGCTCGCGTTGTTTCCCGTGTCGCTTCTATTTTACATCCCTCACTCACTGATATACAATCAGTTTGGAGCGCTTAAGTAAGAGATTGTAACACTCGGACAATTTGGACGTGTACGAAGCTACGAAGGAGCGAGGCGTGCGTTATTTATAACAAGAGGTGCAGTTGCTGTAGGTAAAGTGCATTGAACCTTCCGACGTCGGGATCACGAACTCCCACTCCCTCTTACTTGTTTGGTTCCGGATCGGAGAATTTCATGTTGAGCATGCCATGGCGTGCGACTTCCTTTCCATTCCCTAGTGTATCGTTGAGACGAGACTTTCACATGTCAGAGACTATTTATTTTACCCTTCAGGGAGGTGTGGTGTGGCTGGTGAGTTGTCTAGCGTGAGAAGCACGGACTGGATCCGTAAAGCTCAGGGCAGGCTGTGCCCAAGTCTGATCTGCGATGGAGGGGCGATTTTATCTTCTCCTTACCGGTAGGATAGAAACGGGAAGGGAAATGACATGTGAAAGTGGGCTGCTCTCTCAGAGTGAGGCAAGTAAACAAATCTCGAATTGGATGAGTACAGGTGGGGAGAATTACTTAGGTAGGAGAGGAGAGGTTGCACTGCATCGTGTAAATTAGACAAAAGGACCTTGAAATGTTGAATGGCGAATTCTGTTCCCGGATTACTGTAGAGTAAGACACGACCCTGAAAGTCCGCGCCGCGTTTGTCTGATCTGCAGAACTATGTATTTAGGTACAGCTCTTGGTATTATTTATTATTAGTGATTAGTCCTTTGAAAGGTTGAATGCTACGGTACCTCCGTCTCCGTATCTTTGTTAAGTAAGACTGCGTCTTCTGCTAAGCTTCTCAGTTTCAACAAGCTCCCAGCAAAACAAGAAATGGATTTTTGAGTTTGTTCTTAACTCGAAGTGCATACACCATTCATTGGTCAAGGCCAGGCTAGGAGAATGTCTCCGATGCGGCATCAAGATTTGAGATTGGTGTCTCTTGACTTGAGACTTGGAGAAATTTGAGACGTGAGGCAATGGGATTTTGTACGAAGTACCCAGAGACTCGTCTTCTTCTTTAGTGAGACTGTGTGAGAGGAGGGTGATTTGCGATGTACTGTAAGGGAATGCTGGATGGCAGAGATAAGCAAGCGAACGAGGCGATAAGAGCCTGATAAGCGGATGGGAATGCCCGTGTCTAGGGTTTCTGGTGCTACCACATTTCTGAGGGATGTTTCTCTGGATGAATAGAAAGAGGGGGTTGTTGTCTTTATAGGAAGTAATGCACTTTTGGGTGAGGAACATGAGATTGGGTACATTTTGACTTCAAGACGAGTTGAATATTGAGAGAAAGACCAAAAGTAGAGAAAGCATAAAAAGTTCGAAATGACGACAGGTATTTTCACATGTCAAATGCCAACACTCCCGTCCCCCCAACAGCTCCTGTCAGATCAGCTCATCCCTGTAAACATCCAACCGGATCCACAAAAACTTCACGTCGCCGCGCATTGGATCCTCTCCTGCCTCTCACTCTGTCGCAAACATGTGGCGTAGCCCACGGGCGATGACATCCAATTCAACGGATCTCTGGCTGTTGCTTTGTCCCTCCCAATCACAGTGAAGCATTCACGTTCCAAGCAGAGGATCATCCAATGGAATAGGAATCCTCATTATCCCCCTGCATGCATGCATGCATCCAACGGTGAGTGACGAAGCAAGGCGAGGTAAGGAAGGTGAGGCGCGTGGGAAATCAGGCTTTCTGTAGTTTAAATTCTACATGAAGCTATGAGCAGCCCGACCAGACGAGACGAGACGAGGACGAGACTCACATGCAAAAACGGCACATCCCTCCTTCCATCTGGATAGGCCAAGCTGTGGCGCATACGTGCCATTCCATACCACCTTTACCACCCTAGCTCCTCCCTTCGTTCCTCTTATTAACCTCACCACCACCACCACCAACTTCTCTCCTCTCTGACCTTCTGACCACCCTTCCGACAAGAAAGTCAATCCGAACACACACATAAACTTACACTTCGAACCGCATATATCGCTACTTGTGTAACGCACGCATACGAGACAAGACATCCATCACCAGTAAGTACGTCTTATCTTCTATTTGCCTGCTGATAGGATGCCGTGGTCTCCGCGTCGTGGATTAATGGCTGGCTGTATGCAAGGCACGGCAGAGGGGATCAGCTGCTCTGCTGCATCTGCGACGATGCGTGGGATACTGGCAGAAAGACCAAAAATCCTGATTTTTACGAGAAAAGAACACAGCTAACCATCTATCTTGCCCGCAGATCAATTACACACACGTCCCCAGAATGGCACCTCAAGTTAACGGCGAGGCTCCATCCTCCGCATTCCTCAGCGTACGTCTTCCCTCTCCTCCCTTCCATTCCTTCCAGCTATCCAAACCCTCATCCACAACAAAATCAAATACTGATTCTTCGTCCACAGCACCTCATCTCCTACCCCGTAATCAGCGACTCCATCTCCACCTTCAAATCCAACCCGTACGGCGCCAAATCCCTCTCGATCACCACCTCCCTCTCACACAAACTCGCGGACCCACTCCTCCCCTACCTCACCAAGCCCTACCAATACGTCTCTCCCTACATCACCAAAGCCGACTCCCTCGGCGACTCCACCCTCTCCACCATCGACTCCAAGTTCCCCGTCGTCAAGAAACCTACCGGTGAACTGATCGATAATGGCAAGGCGATTGTCTTCTTCCCGCTGAAGAAGGGGACTGAGGGCAAGGAGTATGTCGTTGGGGTTTATGGGAGTGAGTGTAAGAAGGTTGGGGGAGAGGGTATTGTGACGTGGGGGAAGGCGGCGATTGCGACGGGATTGGTGGTTGGTGGGGATGCGTATGGATGGCTGAGTGGGTTTTTGGCGGGGAAGAAGGCGGAGGCTAAGGAGGTTAGTAATGAGAAGTTGAACAACTAGACGGGTCTTGGTGGTGGTTGGTATATGTTGTTGGAGGAGTTGGGTGAGAGGTGATTTTTGGTGTTGGAGGGGTAGGAGAGGTGTTGATAATTGAAGTCGGATGGATGAGATGATACCCCGAACGAGACGTTAACGGACTGTTTGGAGCGACGGACGGTGCAGACAGAGTGCTGAACGGCTAGGTGGTTAATAAATATTACTTTTCTCAAGACGGTAGGATAGGGAGGATAGGACAGGATAGGATAGGATGAGATGGAACGGGATTGCTTTGATTTGGATTGGAGTATCACAGACAGGAACGCAGACAAAAACATAAAGGAACTTACTTCTTCGCCTTAGTGCATCGGGGATGTTTCTTCGCTTGATTTTCTGTTTCCATGTCTTGGCTTTCTCCCCCTGCCGTATTTTCGAGCCTTATTATCTCATATACCCGTACGTACCTCTTTCTATTCCGCAACGCGAGTGCACCCATCCATTCGTCACGACCGTACTATATCTCTCTAAAGAGTCCTCATTATCCTCTCCTTTCCCTATGCCTGAAGTCACACCACAGATCTCGAAATTATAAGTCGGTGTACATCGTAATAACCCCCTTTTTTTCTTCTTCAAAATATGAACTGAACTTGTGTCTAGGTAGCTTCGGACCTTGAGTCGTCGCGATAGCTTGGCGGCAGTGAAGCATTTGTGTGCACCGCGCCGCACCGTAACAGCGCAAATATAGTGTCGTTTGTCTGTCGTCTGTTGCCTCTCAAGTACCTGCGGCGGGTGGCATTCATAATTATTTCATTTGGGTCTGGTGGAGGCGTTATGCGGTGAGTACGCGAGGCTATTGCTGGGTGCGATGACGAATAAGACAGGAGTTGGGTTGCAGTTGAGACATTATTCTTAGGTTGATCTGATGTCTTAAGTGGATGACATTATCTTGGTGTTGGTGTTGCCTGAGTGGATGAGGTTGTCTTTGTGTTGGTGTTGTGTCACATCTGTGTGACCTGTCGCTTGTTTTCTTCTGTGGCTGCATGCTGGACTGGTAAGGAGAAACGAAGAGGTGGAATGAGAGGAAGGGGGGTTAGCTGGGATCTGGAAGTTGCAAACCGTGCATCGCGATCTTGAGAAGAAAGAAAGGAAAAGCTGCGAATATATCGAGACGAGTATCGGCAGGTCTAGCCTATCGTGTAAATAGAAGGCTAGATGGTTGATGAGGGAAAAGTGGGCAAGGCGAAGCGAAGCGAGGTGGAGTAAATACAGACCGAATAACAGCGTAAGTGACTACCAACGGTGCCTGGGAAAAAGGAAATATTAGCTATTCTGTAGAACAATTGAATACGCAGATATTGTTTCTCCACAGCTTTTAAGATTTCCATATAAACCCCTCGCTCCCACCTTCTCGTCCCTCTCCATAACGTCAGGCCCGTGCTGTCAATCCTTTCGAGTCATCGACTGCCACTTACCACGGCCAGCACAATACAAATCTTCAAGCTTTGGAAGGAAAATTCCAACTAAGATAAGATGATCTTCTCACTCATCTCCATCTTCCTCCTCGCCGTCTACACGACGTGTGTCACCGCCGTCTGCACGCCCGCCACCCGTCTCGCTGGTGCTCAACAAGTGGTCACAGCATACAATCTCCAAGGCATTGGCGAGTCAGCAACTGCTTTCTCAACTGTGCCATGGGGTGATCAGTGTGTTATCACCATGTACGTGTTGCCATTTCCCCTTCTCAAATTCCCTAAGCACTGGCCATCTCACCTCCGCATCCGCCCATTTCACACCCATGCTTTAGGTAGACTAATGCCGGTTTCTGGACAGCGCAGCCAACGGCCTCCCTCCAGTACCATTCTCCTACAGCGGCTCTTCAAGCTATGCATTCGGTGTCGAAACTCGTCAGCTGTTCTCCAGCGTTACGGGTGAATATGAGGATTTCCCTGATAATGGCACAGCGCTGATAAAGACCAATGTCGTACGTCCTTCCCTCCTCCACTCCCACCTTGCCAAACCCATCCATCCCCTTCCCTCTAACCCATGATTTTTCTCAGCCTCAACTAACAATCCTCCCCTCCCCACAGACCCTCGGAATCCGCTCTGCCATCCCCCTCCCAGTCACCTTCTTCGCCCGTGTCTACCTCGACTACGACGCCGACTGCAAGATCCAAACTATCCGTGCCATAGCCCCTTCTGTTCCGAGCGAGGTCTTGGGCGCGTTTGTGAATTTTCCGAGTTTGGGCTTGCCAGGGTTGACGGCGCTATTGTTGCTGTTGGGTTTTGTGCCGAAGCTGGTTTGTGGGTTGTTGTGTTAAGTCGGGGAGGGGAAGGGGAGAGGGTGGGAGGGGAGATGAATGCTTTTGATACATTTGCTGGTTTTTTTGCAAGTATTTTCCAAGCTTTGCGTAGCAATCGCACAATCTGAGTCTTCGTCATTGAGACATCTCAATCTACCTCAGCTCTCAAATGGGACGCGTGAAGAGAGTAATTGAGCACTGCTTTGCTGCATTAATTCAGAGTTCCCGAGTCTCGAGCCAAGGACGAAATCTTGTCGAGCAGCACTCGCAAAGGACTTTCATTTCAAGGAACATGCCCTCATCCATCCACTCTCTGACCAAGAACCTAGCAGAGCAGGAACTTCGAACACTTCTCCTCATCCCAAATCTCCCCCCTCGAAATCCCATGCACATACGCATCCCCAATAAACTCCCACACCCCACCCTCCCTCATCCGAACCACAACCGGCAATTTCCCTCCTTTCAGCAAAACAACCCTATCCCCCTCCTCCGCCAACCTAGGCACCAAGCCCACAAACCCCTTCTCCGTCCTCGCAATCCGCCGATTAATCATCTGGCCCGTCAGCGCTCTAAACTCCATTTCCGGATTCGGGATCCCTAGAAACCGCAGCACATGTCCGACGATGACGACGAGCATCCAGATGACGATCCAGTCGTCGAGGCCGAATCGGTGTATATATAGTAGGTAGCGTTGCCGTTCCCGTAATTTGTAATATTTAGGTCTGATTGCGTCTTTGTTGTCTGCTGCGAGGCCAGCGACGAAGATCTGCCAGGATGCTTCCTCGAGGGTTTCGCCGGTCGGGTACAGAGCGTCGGGGTTGGACCGGAGCGAGATGGTGGTTTCCCAGTCGTGATAGTAGGTTTGGTTGCGTTGGAGGATGAGGGCTTGTTTGCGGAGGGACTGGAAGCCGGACGTGTCTTGTAGTTGCCAGTGCGTGCTTATGCGAGTGAGTGTGTCGACAACGTAGCCGCTAACTTCGAGGTGGGTGAACGAATCGGATGAGTGGATGACAGGTGTGTAGACTGAGTCTTTGGACGCGGAGTAGGGGAGTTTGAAATCGGTGTCTGCTGCTGCTTCTAGGGATTCGAAGAGCAGGAATGAGGAGCAGAGATCGCCTGGGTGGCTCCAATCCGGGACCCAGGATGGCAGGTTCAAAGCATCGCCCTCTTCCCTCCTCGTCCTCGGGACGCTCAGAAAATCCAGATTCGTCGCCTTTTGTAGTGTCGATATAGCTACATTCATGAACAGGTTCCTGACCGGCTGCCCATAGTCAGGTGTGATCTCATGCTCCTCAAAACTTTCATGCGAGGATAATCCGTAGTAGGCAAACACATGATCCCTGGCATTCGTAGCCATCGCCTTCCTATGTCTCACGAGTACCTGCCAATACAACCTCTTCCTCCCCGTCGAGATCTCATACTGGCTACTCTGCAGCGCCATCAACTCCTGGATCTGCGGACTGCCATAGAACTCAAAGATCCACGTCTGGTAGTGGATGATGTAGTGTAGAGCGCGGTAGAGAACGCCCCAGCTGATTATAGTCTTGCCGCAGAGGACTTTAGCGTTTGTTGACAAAGCGACCTCTTGCACGATCCAGGCGCGTAGGAACCAGTCTCGATCGAGAAGCTTGAAAAATGCGTACCAATTATTGCTGAATAGTGAGAATTCAGAATAGGTGCGTAATTGGTACCGAAGCGACCTTTTCGTTGCAGTCTTGGGATCAAGATCTGATAGAGCTTCTGAACATCGAGCTGCGAATTTGAGCGCCGCGGTGCTGTAATCTGCTTCCTCTCCAAGCCAGACTAGAGTTAGTCCTGCTTTGGCGTAAATATTCCGCATCTCAGCCACTTGAGATGATTTCTCATCATTATTTGCTTGGTTGATACAGATAGAATCAATCCAGAATTTTCTGTTGGCGGATTTGAGCCCCATATGTGAGAGGAACGCGTAGAGGTTGGATGGAACCTTGACTGCTTTGCCGTCACAGATGATCTGTCCTTCATGTGGGGGAAGACCCCAGAAGTAAGATACTGCTTCATATTTGGGACAGTCTGATAAGGGATGCTCTGTGATGGAGCAGGGAGGAGGTTTGCCAGTTTTCTGCTCTGGAGGGTGGAATTGCACGAGGCGGATGTAAATACCTCCTTTCTCATCGGTAGGGAGGTCGCCATACTGGTAGGGTTCCATGTCTAACATGGTCATCTCTTCTGCTAAGGGAGAGTCAATAAGTTTTCTCTAATTGCATTCAAGACCAAAACAACTAACGGGTGTTTCCTCATGTTTTCGTGTTCGAGGTACCATACGGTGACAAACGGTTGAGGTTCTCAGCCGTTCCTCAGCCGCAGCCTGTTTTGTGGCCAGACGGCTTGGCAAAAGCCACTGTTGTCTAAGTGGCCAGGATGTCAAAAAAGCAGATAAATAAATGATACGCTACAGAATTAGCGAGTGTATGCTGTAGATCTTGAACTTGGTGACCTGAAATGATGTGGCGCAGCAGAAGAGTTGCAGAGATACAACGTCTTGAGGCAGCTGACATCTCTCCCAACCCACCATATCGGTGTCAAAGACGATCAAACGTTGCTCACGGAAGGATGAGATTACCCTATTCAAAATGTGGAGATTCTGGAAGCTTACCGTTAGAGGCATACTGGCCTAGACCTAAGACTGTGCGTATGAATCCTGGTCTTGATTCTCCCAAGCACTTCGTGACTTCAGATAATCTCAATCTTACGAACCTCAGCATTGTCGAACTCATCTTCTTCCGGGCACTTGAGCAAGCCGATACGTTCCCACTTGCCTGGTATTCCTGCTATAGGGATCAAAATCAACGCCAACATTCTTCTTGTGAAATCTGTTGTCCCCTCAATTGTACCTACCAAGACCAAGACAATACGTAGTTCTCTCAAGTCTTCCAAGCCTTCGAATGAATTTTTGGATTTGTGAAATGGCAGATGTGAATTGCTAAAATCCATGTCTGCTAGCCGAAATCTGCTTGGCAACTCAATGTAATAGTCTGGATCGAGGTCTGCGTTGTCAATGTAGACGCCAGTCTTTAGTACTGGCGCACGAATTTTGAGTGATCAGCTGGAGACTTTGCCGAAAGGTGAATCAACGTCAATTGTACATCGGACGTCAATCAATTTGAAGCGCACATCCGCGACGAAGTCGGGCATGATGAGATGCTCAAGAGCGATTCGCGCCTCGAAAGATGTTGCGATGCCGGTGCGTGAGAGGTCAACAGACGCTCATGACCAAGATGGCGCACAGTATGGAATACAGCGTTTCCCGGAAGGCCATCGGGGTGCTTGTCTCTGGCCCATCCCTTTGCTCACCAACCACTTTCCAGCACAAGCTTCGAGGGAGGTCTGATTCCTAATGACCGGCCAGGTATTTTGCATGAATGCGATCCGAGAACCTGGCTGCTAACCCTTCTAAAGCCGGCAATTTGTCAGCGAGATCGGTGATACGGAGTCTTGAATATAGCTCCATGCCATCAAGCCATCGATTAAGTGGTGGATAGAAAATCGTTGGATCACCCTCATGTGGTCCTGTCTCCAATTCGAAGCGCCATCGTTTCCCCACAGCAAGATTATCATCATACATTCCCGGTTCACCTTCTGACATCTCCCCCCATTCACAATCGACTGCCTCATTACATTCCCATACCATCTCGCACGAGTGGTAGTCTACGGCTCGGGGTGACAGGATACGCTCTTGGAATGCCCAGCTTCGTGTGAGTAAAGGACCTTTCTGGAAGACATTGGATGCTTTTGCTTCTCTTAGGTGATGGAGCATCATGACATGTTCATGTGCTGGCTTTAGCCTATACCGAGCCTTGACTGTGGGTGTATTTGAGGCAAATGGAATGGTGTAGGATTTTGCTGGTCGTCTGGGCAACTCTACTGGATCCGTATCGTAAGTTATGGAAGTCGTCCATCTTGTACCGAAGAGGCTCCCATCGCTTTCAGCTTGATGAGGTCGCAGCAATATTGAGATGGCAGTCAGAGTACGTCGCAACCATGTTTGAGGACTCTCGGGTTCAGTCCATCTCGTCACCCTGAATAATACAGAGTGAGTCGATCCAAATATATTCAATACCAAGGTCTCTAGTCAAAGAAATCGCATCTTGAAACACTCTTGGGAGGGAGCCCCAGGTAATGCCAGCACATCGCTCTTGCAAGGTAGCTCTGGTCGTGGTGAGAGGTTGTGATGTACCCCAACAATGACTCAAGGCTGCGTATGTTCCTATCATACCGGTAGTCTCTCGGAGATAGACTTTGTCGTCGCCAATCTCCAGGACTTGAGTTGGTAAAATTGTCTGTCCTGGAGAAGGTTTGGAACATTTTCCATGCTGGTCGCATAATGACATCCAGTTTTGATCTTGGCTGTAGCTGAAGCCAAGGTCAGGATCTCAGGTATCTCTGCACCACAACCCAAGGCAGTTCAAGGAGGTTGAGAGCCTGCAGTAAGTTAACGCATACTGCGATTTCCTCTGCTTCTTATTTTCATCGTCGGCGCATATCGAACCCAGTGTAGAGCTCTACATGATCCACGAAGGTGTCTGAGCAGTCAAAGGCAATAAACAGAATTTCAGTGTGCGACCGCGCCAAGAAGAGGCTGTTGACCTCTCTATTAATAATTCATATGGAAATCCGGCGACAGGCTCTGGAAAGTCCGCAGAGTAGCAAGAAGCAAGGAACAAGCTTGACATCCCGACGCTGCAGAGCCGTGAAGGTCGACGATTTTGATTTCTTGCCCCCGCACTGATCCTTGGTTACTGTAAGCCGATGGGAAAATTTCATCACTGCTGTTGTGACATGCTGGACAGGGCGGAGCGTTCATGATACATGATCATAGATTATATCATGATGATTAGTTTGTATGCTCTACTGAGAAGCTCGGAAGCCTTGAGATACCTACCTGGTCGGCAGCGAGAGTGGCTGACGGCATTCCAGGTGCCCATCAAGAGGAATAACCATAACCATCCGATCCAGGTCAACAATACAAACCCACTGGTAGAATAGGTACCTACTGCTCAAAAGCTTTAGATTACGAACGATGTTCTGAATCTACTCGAAGCTTCATAAACTTGTGTGAAGATACGTGGCAAGTCACGTGAATAGGACCGGATCTAAGTGGCGCTCCATGCAGTCAAGTCTGGGCTCACAGGAAGATGTAATGAGCTATGATCCTAATCCTGGCCCTACAAAGACAAGGTAAATAATCATGAAGAAAGATTTGCAAGATACCGGAATGTTCGAAGCTCAGATGGTCGTCATCCAATTAGACCCCTACCAAAGCTTGTGCTCTAGCGACGGCCATAGCGCAACTTTATCTCATCCTCAATCTCTTCCCCAAGCTCCATCATCAATGCTCACCAATTCTGCCGGATAGATCTTGAACCTTATCGGCTTTGACGGGCGGGACTCTGCTCTGGCGCTAAGGTTCAAAAGGAGTGACGTCGAGAATTTATCGAGCTTGCGCTCTTTCATTCCTTGAATTTCCCTGCCGTGCGACCAATGGCAAATGTATATGACGAATGTACCACTTTTCTCTGTTGAGTGGCGTTGATTTCAAGCACTAGCATTCAGGATTTTTTTTGGAATTGAGGCTGGAGCTGTATGGGGTTTATTCCATGACCATTTGGTCCTCGAATTTACAGATACGACCTGTACCTTCAGATACGTGTCTTATCATCCACTCATCTCCGTATATTACCTCTTCGAGCCTCTTGTTATCGTATTTTCCACAACCACCTACCTATTCAATGGTTGCTGATGCACCAAGTGAGGGCGGAGCACCTACCCATTCGCCCCTGCTATTGCGTATACAATATCAAGGTTTTTGATAGGTCTTTGTCGTATCACGTCGTGATACGACATCCTGCTTTGGGCATTCTCCTATCTGCACGTAGCCGCGGCCCACTTCCAGGTCCCAACATACCTCCGATTAGTTTGTTTCACTTCTGCTCTTATGTTCCTTGCTCTACGTAGTTTCTACTTCCTGATCATTCTCAGACGTCTTCTTTTCACATGTTGCTACTGTCTGAGCTCTATTCCTTTCGAGCTTTGTTTTGGTTGACGAGATGATCTCCCGCCGGAACAAGTACCTGCTTTTCGTCTCAATATGTCTTGTTTTTCTGGTCTCGACATTTCGTTACCATCGCCAATTTCCAGAGCTTTCTATCTCCCCCGCAGAGAAACTGCCTCCTGCCTCAAGTCAGGAACCTCCGGCTCCTCCTTCACCTCAGCCTCCGCAAGCAGGTGAAAAACCAAAGCACACATTCACATACAAGCCGGTACCCAGTGTTGTTCCAGATCCGATAATAGACAATTTCCCCCTCGCAGCAGCTGCGCATTCACCTCGAGACCTCCCTCCCATCCCACCATGGAACACACCACCAGCCGAGCACGTCCGGGAGAATACCCCGCTCTTCATAGGCTTCACGCGGAATTGGAGGATCTTGCAGCAAGTAGTGGTATCATATATTACGGCAGGATGGCCACCTGAGGATGTACGTTTTCCCCCATCTGCCAATCCAAAGTTACAGCAGCAACAAATGCCATTATAACGGACAGAACAACTGACTTTTTGAGAAACAGATCTACGTTGTCGAAAACACCGGCGTGTTCGACTCTAATGCCAAGGGGCTCCTCTCCCTACAAAATCCTTTCTTCCTAAATCACACGCGTTTGCACCTCCTGGGCGTCAACATCATCGTCACACCAACCCTGTTGACATTCGCCCAGCTTCAGAATTTCTATATCCATCAATCGATAGAGAGGGGCTGGAAGCAGTATTTCTGGGGACACATGGATATTGTGGCGTTGTCGTTCGAAGATAAGTTTGTGGTTGGAGGAGAAGAGAAGGCCGGAAACGAGCAGGAGAAAGTCGAAGGTGGTGCTGGAACTGACGGAGACGTGAAGAAGAATGATGAGGAGGTGGGTAAGTATAAGGATTTCAAATCGCTGTATATGAACTGCGTACAAGCACTTCGCGAGGCGACGGTGAAGGACGAGGGGAGTGATGAGGAGAGAAGATGGGCGATGAGATGGTTCAATTACGATAAATTGGCGCTCGTGAATGTCGCTGGGTTCGTGGAGATTGGAGCGTGGGATACGCAGATTCCGTACTATATGACGGATTGCGATTTGCGTACGTTGTGTTCTCTCTCTTCTTACCCCACATTCCAACCCCAGAGGTCCCCTCGCTAACGAGGACTGTAAACAAACAGATGCTCGTCTCAACATGGCAAAGCTGGAAATCAAAGACGCTCCAGCCGGCTTCCTGATTGATGTTGGGGAGTCAATCGATGACTTGTATACGCTATATCGTAAAAGCGATTCACCGCCCGCGACATTCGTCGATCCTAAAACTTTCGAGAAGGAGAAGAAGGAGAAGAAAGACAGTCGTGCCGCGGATACAGAAGAATCCTCCAAGGCAAACTTGCCAACTTCCGCTTCCAAGGAAGCCTGGTACACACACCTCCTCTCTCCCGCCCCTCCCTCCTCATCCTCCCCTCACCACCCGCCCAACACATCCTGGCGTGTCCCCACAGACCCCATTAACTCCCCCTCCTTCGCCAACCTCCTACACACCGCCGAAGCAATGCAACACTCCAAAGCCACCGGCTCAAAGGGCCGCAATATGTGGCAGGCACGACAGAGAGGTGGAGAGGGAGACCCGTTTTACAGGGATGCGATGGGGTTTGAGAAGGGCATTCTTATGGCGATTGAGCATGGGAGGCAGGTTTATGCTGAGAAGTGGGGGCATAGGGGGTGTGATATTTTTGACTTGGGACTTGGGCTGGAGGATGCGTGGAGGGTGGAGAAGGATTGGTAAATGAAGTTTAGGGAGGGGACGCGGAACGGGATGGGGACTCTGGAGTTGGAGGGATGTACTTGGGACTTTGAGGAGTTTGGGGTGGATTTGGATGGGATGATAATTTTCATGTCATGTTATGTAAGCTCGGATCGAGGGTTCGTGGTCATTGCCTTACCGGGGAGGAGGAAGGAGGACAGAGGGAGGGAGGCGTCAAGTGTTGGCCCATTTACAGGATATACGATATATAAGGTTTGGTCTGGTAGGAGTTGTTGAACCCAACGATCATAATCGCTCAGAAGTTTTCACTTAGAAACACGAAAGTCAAGAATAAAATAATAAGACTTAAATCTCTCTCTTTGTGTGCGCAGCTCCCTGAGCTGGTATCAATTCCCAAGTCACGGATTGAAACATTGCACGAGGTGATCAATACCGACATCCCCAAATACTCGTCGAGTCGTCGACTTGAACATATTTCTACACGATGACAAAGTGTGGCTCCCCGATGAATGGAGAATTTGTCAAAATTTCAGGCATTTATTAACTTCTCCCAACATACCAGCTAGATATCTACCACCCAGCCTAGAGATCGTGTGTGTATTTCTCGCACGTATCAACACCACTATCACTTCAAATGACTCCATCTCCATTTTCCATGTCCATTCTCTACTTCTCGCTCATTCTGCCTCTCGTTCGAAGATCCTGTCCTCATGCCTTGCTTCCTTTTAAATATACTCCTCCCTTGCCCCTCTATCTCTTCCCCTCTTCCCCTCCTCCCCTCCCCACACCCCTCCTCTTCCCCACATCTCGCATCACCCCTCTACCGCCTCCTCGGCTTCCTCTTAAACACAAACCACACCAACAGCGCCAAAAATGCAAATAAGAAAGCAAGACCGATAATGACACCCTCCGTATTACCGTTTCTGTATCGTCCGTTTGGGAATCTGCAAATCTCATCGTGTTATTACTTGGGAGGATGGTGTTGCTTGTTAGGAGATCGAGGGCTTCGAGGGGGGAGTTGGTGGTGGTGCTGGACCTAATTGGTGGTGATGAGGGTGAGGACATGGCACTTAGTTTGAGTTGAGTTGAGTTGAGTGGATATGTAGTGGAGATGTGCAATTGTAATATGGAATTTCTTGGACTTGCTTGCTTGATTGCTTGTTTGTTTGTGTACTCGTCTGTACCTAGCTAAATACTTACGACTTGCGAAGGAGCGAGGAGATACCAGATCAGGAGTGGGAATATGGCAAAGAGAAAAACGGTGTGGATGTGCGAAGCATGGATGAAGCGTGTTCGAGATTTTATGTACGTATTTGTATTTATATATATATGTGCCATGTGTATATGGGATTCGATTGAAATCTGCTTCTAGTATTGGTGAGAGTGATCTACTGATACTGTTAAGTCTGTTATTCATTTGTGCGTTTGCAACTCTATGTTGGGGATTGTTGACAATAGTCGTTTTGGTAGGGGAATAAGAAAAGTAAGTCTAAGATAGACGCATGTTTACCGATTGGTAAGGTATTGATTCAGAGGAGCGGGTGGGAGTGTATTGTTGTCTTGACTTAGTCGTGCTTGTGCTCGTGCTCGCTGCTTGGGAATCAGAGAGTAGTAAGTTTGAGCTTACGTGATTACGCACAAAGCCGAATGTCAAATCTAGGAAGATTGCTTTATGTCTTGGTTTTAGGGTCTTGGGTCGGGGTTATTCTCCGTCTTGTTGTTCCAAATTGATATAGACGCCGTTTTGTGATTGTCTGTCCAGTAATGTAGATTAGTACTCAGGTACCCAACGCGTTACAGGAACGCCTTTATCACTCGCTCTTAGATGGAAGGGGGGGGGGGTGGTACGAGCAAGTCAAGAAAAGAGATTGAGGGTATCATATACAAAGATCACAGCGATGTGTTCAGTTCAGTGTGATACTTGTTGAGGCTTACGGAATTCTCATTTTGTATTTTGTATTCAATAATATCTCGCCCTTGCACCCATCAATAACCAAGCAAGCAATGCAGAATGCCATAAAGAAAATCTCCATATGTTCTTTCCCTTCCTTTCCCATCGCATAAACAATGCCGCCAAAGAGGCCTCAAAATCAAAATACGACATTGCAGAACTGCCTGAATAGATTGACGCCATCGCATGTATGCTCGCTCCCTGGCTACGCTACCTCCCGGCAGAACGCAAAGAGATATTCGGGAGAAAATGAAAGTCGTGACATCGTTTCGAAATTCCCGTACCGTACAACCGATGTATGTGCTCATCTTCCACGCGTATCTACAGCCTCCCTATCAGCTCCTCTTCTCTGTTCCTCTTCTAGTACATTTTGTCAAGTGCGTCAAATCCAATCAAGCGCCCCGTAATAATGCTTCATGTACAAACAAATCATGTCCTACATTCGAGCCCTACTCGATCGGTGCAAAGAACCTCGACGCCTCGATGATCTGTGCATCGTTATTCGCAAAATCCCAGCCAACGATCGTGCTTGTCTGACTACAGCAGATAATGCGACGAGCATCGAACTGCAGCTTGAACACGCGGGCCATATTAGCTTGGACGTGATGATGTCCTCCGCCGTGGTGATGATGCGGTGCTGGGGCTGGGGCAGCAGCAACTGCTGGCGCCGGCGCAGGAGCTGGTGCTTGAGTCTGAGTCTGAGTCTGAGTCTGAGTCTGAGTCTGTGTTTGGAGTGGCTGGATCGTGGGGAGAGGAGTTGATGATGATGAGGTTTGGGTGGCTTGTAAGGGGTGAGAAGGACCGGATGAGGATGATGAGGTGTGGGTTGTTGTTACGGGAAGGGTGTTGTGCCATTGCTGGACCATGTTGTGCATGGCTGATGTTGATGTGCCAGGTTGAGAGAGCGATGTGGAAGGCCCGGCAATGGGGGGTAGTTGCCCTTGAGTTTGCCGTACGTCGTTGACCAGGTTGGTCATGATTTGTCCCTCCGTAGGGGAGAGGTTGTGGATGGTGAGCATGAGGTGGTCGTGATTGAGTAACTGAGGATGGGTTATTAAGGCTTGTCGTAAGGCCGGTGGTCCTTGAGGGACGGTGGTTTCGATCAGGTGCCGATAGAATTGGTCGCTACCAGGCGCGAAAGGTTGAACTGGAGCATCAACATCGATTGATGGCGTGGCATGTGATTGTACTACAGGTTGAGGAGATTGAACTGGCTCTGATTCGAGGGTCCTAGATGCTGATGCCGCAGCTTCTTCTTGACGAAGAGTATGCTGAGCTCTCCATACACCCTCTTTGTCTCTTCGCCAGATAATGATTGTCTCGTCATATGACCCAGAAACTATGCGGCCAAATCGGCCACCTCCACCTCCTGGTGGTAGCTTGGCGCCGTACGCGGTAATGTCTTCCGGTCTCCGCGATCCGGCATTTCGAGGTCGGCCTCGCTGTAAATAGACTGTTCGAGGAATTGCTCCTGAATCCACAGCTTTAAAATACTCGTGATCAATAGCTCTGGCATCCTCCTGATCCTCCTCGGCACTGTACGGCAGATCGCCGAATCCGGCTTGAACAGTACGGACCAAGTTCGTATGGGCTCTAAGACTAGCAACTTCCAGTCCAGACTCTTTATCAAACACTTTGACTTCGTTGTCACTACTTCCACTAACGATTCGACGTCCATCGTATTGCACGCATGCAATGCCCTTGGTGTGTCCAATCAAAGTACGTGTACAAGTTTGTTCTGGCCAGTTCCATACCTTTACGGTACGATCTCCAGAAGCAGATACAACCTCGTCGCCGTGAATCTGTACGGCATTGACGGCAGCGCCATGTCCTTCCAGGCACCCAATCATCGAATAGGCAGGTTTGGTTGGCAAGCCCGCACTTGGAGCAGGATTGTAACCATAGTTATTGAGAAAGGTCGGAACTGGATGAAGCACCCCAGAAAACCCTGGGTAGCCCAAGTCACCTGCATTCAAGTCCCTTCTGTTGAAGACTTTGATCGTCTTATCCTTGGAGCAAGTCACCAGGACCCTCTTGTCGAATCGGACATTCAGAACTGATTCTCGGTGTGCTTTCCGTAGTCGCTGAATCACCTGCCCGGTCGAGAACTTCCACAAAACTATTGTCGCATCACTACTTCCAGATACGATCAAGTCTTCTTCTGGGTCTGCATCAAACTGGAGGCACAAGACTGAGCCCGAGTGTGCCCGCAATGGTGGTCGAATCAGTCTTCTAGTATCCAGATCCCATATCCTGAGTGTCTTGTCTCGACTTCCACTGACCAGGTATTTTCCCGAGTGTTGAATGGTGTAAATGCATTCTTCGTGTGCTTCCTCCGGATGGGCTGGGTGTGGCAACTGGAAGTTTATGTATTTCTCGTTTTCCCAATTTGCTTCCAAGCGTCGTCTTTGCGAATAGAGATACTGCCAATTTAACTTTCTTCTCTTGTCCGACGGGTCCTCGACCACTAGTGATGATATGTTTGTCAAAATAGGTGCAGTGGACCCGGTCGATGTGCGATTGCTGGATCTACTCGGCGCACTCTTTACAGACTTGGCTGGAAATTGCGAGGTTCTTGAAGACGAGGGTCGAGGGGAGAGCATTGGCACATCAACATCTCCCCTAGTAGATAGAGGTTCTTTCGTCATCTGGCCCCCAAATATTGATACCTGCTTTGGCCCTACATCTGCATCTGGCATTTCGGAATCGCCATCTGTTTGGAGACTGGGTAGGATCCGTTGAGGTGTCGCTCGTCTCTTGCTCGCGTGTTCGTCATCGGTTTGGCCACTGGGTCTTGAGCGTTCCGAACTCATGGAGCCTAGATTCAACGAAGCCTCGAAGCGCTCTACCTCCGATCTGATCACCCTGAAGCCTTCTAATATGTATAGCTGTTCCCACAACTTCCTGTCCATAGCCAAAGCCATCCATTCTCGCGAAGCCCGAGCGGTGTTGATCAGAGATGCTGGGTCGAGGAAACCAAGAACTTTCAAGCATACCTCCGGAGGCAGATACTTGAAGAAGTTGATGTAGAGACGAGGTCGTAATCTGCTGACAATGTCCGCAACTTGGGAAGTAGGTAGGTGGGAAATGATGTTCATCACATATTCTACCATTGTCAGCCTCGCGTTCAACAGTCTCCGTGTCATTCTGTCTTCTCAACGTACCCGTTCTTTCTACCGCTGACATACTCTCTACCCATGGAGGCAGAGTTGCCGAACTTCCAATGGTCAAGGGGTCTTCGCTATAGCCCTCATCCTGAGGGGATCCCTCGTAGGCAGTCATGTTGCCCGCCATGATTTAGGATGACGATGCTGACCGATGTTGGTCGACTTCCAGGTCCAAAGCCACGGTAGGATTGATCCTTTGGCAGTGCGCAAACAATATTCACTCGAAATCCAGCACAAACTGGTGAATGAGGCTGAGGCTGAGGCTGGATGTTTGGCGTGGATGTTGTGGACGTGCTCAATCAGGCACCTCTCGTTGTTGTCAGGCAAATGCAATCGAGAAGGCAAGGTATCGCCTATCTGGATGTCGCCAATCAGAGACGCGCTAAGCCTGTGGCACCGGAGGTCAGACAATTTGGGGGCCGGGGAGAGGTCGGCAGTCGCAGCAGCACGATGTTGATGCAAGAAAGAGAATAAGGTTGGCATGTATTTGAGCGATGGGACTCATGGGAGAGGTTGCGGTTTGAATCTGAATGGTTTGTGGGCGCAGAGGTGTATGACGATGGCCAACCCACCTACCTTACTTTAGGGTACCAAGTTTCCCCAGTCAACAGCACGTCAAAACAGGCTTGTATTTATTACTCTGGCTGGCGGCGACATGCATATTGACAGTGACAGCAACGGTGACAGGACGCCAGGATGGGTATATCGCGGGCATTAAGCTTATCTTATCCTATCCGCCGGGAAAGGTTGATGGGATGTCAACAAGTGCCGCTGTCTTGACTTGTCTTGGTCGCCCTAACCCGCAGACGGAAGGCAGAGCAGTTCCAGATTAGGGGTCAAAACAACTGGAGAGGAGGAAGAAACAAAGGGGGAAGTGCACGAATAGAGTGGGGTGCGGACAGGACAGGTACCTTGGTACCTTACCGAGTGGCAGTCGGAGCAATGCTCATGGCTTGTCCAGTGGCATGAGAGAGTGAATTATACCGTGCTGTGAGAGGTTGGAATGCTTCCCTCATGGTGCCAGCCTGAGACACAGAGACTCGAGACGAAGCAAAAGTGAAGGGGGAGGAACGAAGGGAAGGGGATGGAGGAGGGAGGAGTGGATATGAAGTGGATAATCGATGCCCCGAGTGGATTTTGGGCAGGATGGAGAGGGAGAGACAATGGAACTTCCTGCCATTCAGGAGCGACAGGATGCCCGGAGGGATTTCAGGATAGGATGGAATGGCCCGCCGGTAAGGTAGGGTAGGTACGGAAGTACCTAGGCAGGTAAGGTATGGAATTCAGGAGGCAGAGCAAGCGAGACGAACCACAGCACTCAAAGACCTTCTAGGGCCTGGGCTGCTACTGCTTAATAGTACAAGTATTCCTGCTGCCCAGTGCCTGCCTACAGGCTACAGTACACGCTTCACGGTACGCTCCTGCTGCCGTTGCCGCCTCCCTCCCTTGAAAACAACCCCCATCCCATCCCATGCCGACCAACCAGGCCCAAGCCCAAGCCCCAAGCCCAGTCCAGTCCTAATCTCGATCTGCGACTCCGACCCATCTACTGACCTAACTAACTTCCCCTACCCTACTGTACCCTACCCTACCCTACCCTACCCTCAACACCACATCGCAATCTCCATCCCCATCACATCCTATACTATACACATCCTCGACTCCATGCAAATGCACTTTTGAATGCCGAACTTACATTTCGTCTACTTCAACCTTCGCGATCTTTGTTCATGTCCTCGGGCGGCGTTGCCACTCACATGGCGCAGTCTCATGGACCCCTCTCCAGGACCAACACCGCGCCTGTCTTCAACACCACTCGAAGCGCCAACAATGGCCTCCCGGGGTTAGGTCACACCATGAGCCACAGTTCGCGATCTTCCCAACTCTCTGGGTCTACGGCCTATACATCTGCCTCCTCGACATCTCTCTCGTCCATGTCCAGCTCGGCCACACTCGTACCACCACCACCCCCTCCAACCCAGATGGCCCAGAATGGCGGAAATGTCGTGGCGACGAACAACATCATAAACCAACGGGCTGATGCATCGAGGTCTCTGTACCAAATATGTGTAAATCTGCGGCAGAGATTGGCGACGGTGCCGGATTTCGATGCCCACTTGAATGACTCGGACTCGGAGGATGAGGGGGAGGATATGGACCCGGTATCATCGCTGTGGAGGTGTCTGCGGAAGGGGACTCCGTTGATGACCATATACAATTCTTTGAAGCCGCCGGAGCCATTAAAGATTGATGAGAAAATACCAGAGGCAAAGAGGCCGAAGATTGCGGCCTTCAAATTCGTAGAAGCATGTTTAAAGGGGGATCTGAAACTGCCTCCTGGGGAGTGCTTTTCCTTGCAGGATTTATTTGGTGACGATACGACGGGTTTCGTAAAGGTGCGTAGTGAATCTTCCGTTTGGAAATGCTGCCCTTGAATACCTCGAAGTACTGCTGTTAAAGAATTGCGGTGTGCGATTATTCACAGCCCACACTCTTCACTTGACCCGACTTCTGAATCCTGCTAATCAACAATCAGGTCACCCAAGTTATAAATATTGTTCTCGATGTCGCAGAGCAGAAAGGAAACCTCCTCACATCCGAAAAGAACGACGCGGTACCAGCAGCTGCCATGGCAGGATCCCAGATGAGCTACAGAGACCATGTTGTGCGAGAACTTGTGGATACAGAGCGGAAATACGTTCAGGATTTGGAGAATCTCCATGAGCTGAAGAAGACAATAGAGCAGAAGGGGGTGATACCGGGGGACGTTGTGCACGACATTTTCCTCAACATTAACGCGATATTGGATTTTCAAAGGAGGTTTCTCATCAAGATCGAGACTACAAATTCCCAACCAGATGACAGGCAGGAATGGGGGCTTCCGTTCACCAACTACGAAGAAGCATTTGGGATCTACCAGCCCTTCATCGCAAACCAGAGGAAGGCAGCAGCAATTGCCAAGAGGGAATTCGACAAGATTACATTGGCAGAGCACCCTGTAGTTGAGGACTTCAATACCCTTGACGGATTTCTCCTCAAACCCATGCAACGCCTGGTCAAGTACCCCTTGTTGCTGAAGGTATGGTATTGAGACATTCAGGATCCGGATCAAGCTTACCTCTCTTAGGATTTACGAGATAAAACTGGCGCAAATGACGAGACGAAAGCAGATCTGACCGCTGGAATCGAAGCATCGAACAGAGTCCTTATGCAAGCCAACTCAGCCGTTGACCGAGAACTTAGGGCAGAAGCGTTGGAAGACTTGTGTGCACGGGTCGATGATTGGAAGAATCATAGGGTCGATCATTTTGGGGATCTGCTACAGCATGGGCATTTCCCTGTGGTGACGGGCAAGAGCGACGTTCAAAAAGAAGTACGCCCCCTTTTTAGTCTTGTTCAGAATTTGTCTTCACTCGGAGAGATGAGAGCATCGTTGGATTCGAAGCGCAAGGCGACTTTGCATTCAAGGCAGCGCTCATTTACCAATCAGAGCACAGCCGTCAGTGGGAGCTCAGTCACCAGTCCGAGCTCCCTCAGTACGCATTTTCCTAGCCTGACCTCTTCTAGTCAAGCTGATGAGCAGCTTGACGAGGAGGGCTCGAAACGCAAGGCGTCTTTGTCTTTGTCTTCTAGATTGCGATCATTTACGAATCAGAGCACCCTCACAATCCAAAGCTCGTTCAACAGTCAGAGCTCCCCAACAAGTCAGATTGATGAGTTTGAAGAGGGCTTGCCGAGGCGCAAGGCGACCATCTCCTTGCAACACTCCCGACAGAACTCATTTACCAACATCGGTGAAGATATTGAGGAGGAGCCCTCGGAGATCTCTTCAGAGCGGGAAGCAGTCTCTCTTGACAAACCAGCTTCTGCGAAGGAAGACCTTCGCGATGCTGAAGATGCATCGGATCACTTCTTTGCGAACATGCTCTTTCATCAGTTTACTGGCAACAGCCCAGTTACAGGCGAACCTTTCTTTGCAAGTACATATGCTGACGAAGCGGGCATCATTTGCCCACATTACGAGCAGTATACGATATACCTTTTCGAGAGAATCCTTCTTTGCTGCAAAGAAGTCAATCCCAACAAATCGAAGGACAAATTAATGGGGGCCCAGAAAGATAAGAAGGACAAGAAAGACAAGAATAGAAACAAGGAGCCAAACAAGAATGCCAAGCTTCAACTCAAAGGGCGGATCTTCATGACCAATGTGACGGAGGTCATGTCGTTGGCAAAGCAAGGTAAGTAACAGCTAGATATTTCAGTAAGCTGGGCTAACCACAACATAGGCTCCTATACCGTTCAAATCTTCTGGAAAGGAGATCCTGGAGTTGAGAATTTCATCATCAGATTCTCGAACGAGGAAACTATGCGGAAATGGTATGAAGGGGTTGATGGGCAACGGAAAGCTCACGCCAGTTCTATTCAGACCGGAAGCAGTCCAGATGCACCACCAGCGGACTTTGCATGGATGCGAGATCAAACTGCTCCCATCCCCAATCCCTATGCTCAGCAAGACGACGAGGATGAGGAAGATGAGTATAGCTTGCCTCAATCGGCACCAATACCAAATTCCACGTATCCAGGACCTGTTCCTGGCATGGCTCGAAATGCTTCCAGCACGAGTCTTCGATCAAGAGCTACGACGGGCGATAGTGGCCCATCACTTGTCAGTATCGCAAGGGCACCGCCACCTCGCTTCCCGATGGGTGGGCTACAGAATCCACCCCTTAGCCTGCAAACACAACTCGCGACTCAGATGCCTTCCCCCAACCAAAGAGGAGGAGACTCCTACTTCTCTCCGGTTGCAGAGTCACCGGCATCCTCAAGGACAAGCACAACTTCCTCGATGTTCCCCTTCCCACGACAAGGTACGCCGCAAAGTGGATGGGAACCGGTTGATTACAATAGGTATACCGCACCTGCAGGACCTCGGGCACCTTCAAGAGGCAGCCAAAATCCTCCTGATGCATATCAGATGAATGGCCGTACCCCACAACGGCCTTCCCTTCCCGCCATGGCATCACAGTCCGCCCAGCAGACTGCAGCACAACAAAGGAGTCGTTCTTACAGTACTCCAGATATCAACGCTCAAAATGGAACTCGACGACTGCCTAACGGGTCTATCAGTGGTCCAGTGCCAGCTGTTCCGGGCATTCCAGCACATCTTCATCCAGCTTACGACAACGGAATTCCTAGGTCTCAAAACAGCTCTCCAAATGGACTGCCGATGAGATCAAATACCCAGTCTCCTGGTGCACAAAGGGAGCGGATGCAGCAGAATTCGCAATATGCGAATGCGCCACAATATGCGCGAAGCAATACAACCCAGTTTCCATCAACAATGCAGGACAGCCGAGCAATGTCGCCTCCTCTCGGTAGCGCAATGCCTGGTGACAGCGACATGGGGCTTCCTACTCAACTGAAGGTCAAAGTCAACTGCAATGATAATTATGTTACCCTTGTAGTCGCATTCAACATTACCTATCAGTCACTTGTCGATCGCATCGATGCTAAAGTAGGAAGATTTTCCAACAATGCCATCGCTCAGGGGACCATGAGACTTCGATATCGGGACGAGGATGGAGATTATGTCACCATTGAATCGGACGACGACATTCAGATCGCATTCCAGGAATGGCGCGAGGCGCAGAAGCAACAATACCACCAAGGACAGCTCGGAGAAATCGAGCTTTTCTGTCTCAGCGTGGATAACTAGCATTTCGATTCAAAAGAAGGAAGACGTATTTTCGGCGCTGTTCTCTTCTGCATGGGCTGGCGGTGCATTGCAGGTGCGGGAAGATTTATCATCTGGACCACCATACCACAACTTAACATTACTCTTCCAACATACCCCTTTTTAGCATTCTCGGGGTGGAGAGATACGACGACATATGATATTTGCAGTTTTTGGTTTTTCCTTGGGAACAGGACATGACATTGGGAGGAGTGTTGCACTGCGTTGGCCTGGCCTGCTTTGGCTCTCTTTGCTTTGTTTTTGACCCAGTCCATTCGTTGACATTTTTGAATTTTTGAGAGTTTTGAAAGATTGATATCAGATAGTGCAAAGGGGTGTTTGGCTTCTACGAGGGCGTTATTCAAGGGCGTTGTGTTTTTTCCTTCTCTTTATCTTTCAGGATCCTCTTTCTCTTCTTGGTTGGGTCCATTTCTCTGGCGCCAAGCATTCTCGATTGCCTTACGCTTGCGTTATATCGTGGTCGGCGACGAACTTGTGCATGAATTTACCCCTGGTTGATGGATGGATGGACGGTGGCTGGAAGGATATAGGAGCAAGGGAGACGGGGATGGACGAGTGAGCCGACACGTGAGCGAGAAGCGTCGACATATCTGTCTGTTCGTGTTGACCGAAGATGGTACGAAAGCTCGCTGAGAGAGTCGAGATATCGAGGGACGGACAGATGGCGAACCACATCCAGCGAGAAGGAGTTCGCGATGTAAACTCGTTGGGATGGAAGTCGTACCTATGCACCCACGCGCGAGCAGGGTAGATATCTACCTGCCTGGCCACGCCAGCTTGCCAAGTACTTAACGGGGAAGAGGAATTACCAAGTCAAGACGAGATGGGGGAGAAAGAGATAAGAGAGGGCATAAGAGACGACAAGAACATTAGAGATTTAAGATGTATGGAGGGTTGCAGGGATGGGTGGATTGGCTGCGAAAGAGCGAGCGAGCATTGATGGAGCTAGAACTGTCACCGATAGATGGGACTAGTGAAGGACTGGTTAGCCTTGCTATCGTGCATGGGAATGAAAGAGATATGGATTCTTTGATCATTTGAAAGTTCTATGAGTGATGTGATTTACTGTGATATGCACTGATTGATTTTTGAGATGTGGTAATATTATCATGGTAAAGACTGCTCCAAAACAAGAAATTCACCATCTCATTCTCCGCCAATCCAACAGATTTCCGACCTCTATCCATTCTCCTGATCTGGCTGGTTTAGACATCTGATGTTTTGATATTTTGATGTTTGATTTGAGAACTTTCAATTCTAATGGGACTCCTGCAGGAAGAGAGTGAGTGAACCCCTCACTTTCCTTCCCTTTCTCCCTCCTGCCATGCGCCTGCGAATCAAATACACTACTCCTGCAATGCCCGCCTGCCCATTCTTTCTCTACTTTGTACAAACAGTGGTGATATACAGATACATAACAAAACCATGCCATCCTTCGCCATGCCATATGCCAACTACATCCCCACCATCTCCTCTCCATCTCCATCCAACTTTCCCTCCCCTTCCATCCCTTACAATTCTCCATCCCATTTGCAGGAACGGCATGGAATCTGGAGTGTTTGACTGATAGATACGGTGATGCGATGCGAAAGGAAGGACGTCCGGAATCGACATTCGATATTCGATTCGATAGGGGGAAATGAATGTCGGCTTTACTTTACTTCCTCTTTCGCGGACCGACGATGTTGGGGTACATGCGGGAGAGGTGGTGGTTGATGGTGTTTTTCTTTTGGGATTTGGGTCTCTGTGAGGACGCGCGGGTCTCGTTAGCACAGTCCTCAATCTAGCACAATGTCCAAATTGCCAAGGAGGATGGGAGGGGCGGACAGTAGGAGAAGACGAGGAGAGACGAGAAGAGGTAGACGTACAGGTGTATCCATACAAGCTCGTAATTGCGTCTCGAAGGCTTGACATCCGGCTGCGGTGTACCCGGAGGATGCCCAGCATGCTGTTGAGAGGAGGATATCAGCTTGTATCCTCTGAAGATAATTGTGAATCTGCGACTTGATGTCAAATTTGCGAAGCGCTCTGTTGTGGAGATATCCCCATGTGCTCTGGCTCTGCTGGAGTAACAACCAGTATTCCAGTTCCCCTCACTGCGTCTCCCTCTCCTCCACACCATCGATAGAGCTCGAGTTGAAGCTGTTCTCAGTTCCGCCACTCCATATGACTATTCCCAAGTCCTTCGATCTTCCAATTACTGCAGGTCTAAAGTCCCCGTCCAATCCAATGCCATCCCCAGCTTCTTGGTACCTTTTCCAATCTCCCACCGTCCATCCCCGACTCAAGCTACACATAGGAGAGGTCATTGAACTACTTACTCAGAACTGAACTCATGAGCGCCAAACACGGATTCGCATCTGCCTGGTTCGGGCGTCGTACTCGTAGTTTTGGGAGGGGAGGGAGGCGCATCGGCTGCAGCGCTGTGCTAACGGATCCTTTCTTTGGTGGTGGCATTGTGATCTCTTGCGTTCGTTTGCTGTGTTGTATGGAAGGCAAAGACTGGGGGCGATGGTCGCTATACGAGCCGGTGTAACTACTATAGTGTAGTTGTGGTTTGCGAGAGAAGTCGTTGACCTTGACACTGAGATGTGCTGTTCGATACTGTGGAGTTGAAAGAGCTTCAATAATTTAGCCGCTAAGGAGAATCAGGTTAGTGAAGTGACATGGGTGGGTCCCTGAACGAAGCTAAAATCCAATGTAAACAAACATCGCCCAAGCTTCTGAATTCTATGATCGTGTGCCCGCCCACTCATCCTTACGACACAGCACAGTGTAGCGAGTGAGAAACGATACTAATACAGCAGCACAGGAAGCCAATATTTGTTTCATGCGCAGTTTACGAGTTGGATTTGATATTCGACTTTTTGATTGAGAGGGGAGGAAAGCTGCGATTGGGACGCGCCGCGCATTGAGGATTTTGATTTGAGGGATTGGATACGAGAGGATAGGATAAGAGAGATGGAAATGGAAGGAGGAAACGTTGAGGGGACAGGGGAGAATTGGTTCGTTCTATACTTTCTTTGCTGATTCCTGTCCCCGGGAATCAACAGACAACCCAAAGAAGCCCACACATCCTAACAAACTCCCATCACAGGTCCATCTACCAGGACACCTTCACACCCTCTACCCTCTCACACACCAGCAAACATAAACCAAAACCAAAACCTTGGGAACGCGCCCCCGTCCCCGCCCACGCACCGCGTCTAGCAGGCCAGAAAATCTGGAAGAAAGCTTCATCACTAAACACCACCACCTCCTCTTCTCTCGCTCTAGCAGATAAAGAGAATGCCGTGCAAGTAGCCCTTGAACTCGAGAAAGGGGGTATGGGAGCTAGGAAGCGGAGGCGTGGTGTCGGAGCTAAGCAGAATATCGCAGAGGCGAAGTGGATGGTTGTTGATGGGGCAGGGGTGGAGAGGTCTGTTGATGGTAGAGAGGGGAATGCGATGGGTGGAGTGAGTCCAATGAAGGGCGCTGGCGTACTGAAGGATGAAGACGCGTTTGTGGTGCCGAGGAAGAGGACGAATGCTAATCATATGATTACGCCGCGGAAACCATTGCGCAGTATAGAGAATAGCGTTGTTGCGCCTGTGCTGGAGGTTGGACAGAACCTGAGTCCGATGAAGGAGGTGAAGAGTCCTGCGAAAAGCCCAGCAAAAGGCGTGAAGGTGGCACTTAACGACCTCGATCGGCAGGGCACTGAGAATGCAGACAAGGAGATGGTGAAGCCGAGACGGAGGAAGTCGATGCGGAAGAGTAGGAGGCTTACGACGAGTGATTTGGTGGAGGAGACTACGGAAGAGAGAAGAGGCTCTTTTGTGTTTGGCAAAGTGGGAGGGGATGCTGAGGTCGAGACTTTCTCTGGTGTTGTGGCGCCGCTTGAACAAGCTGGTGGACAGTCCGAGGTGACTTCTGCCAACGTCGAGCAATGGGCTGAAGCAGAAGCTGTATCGCCTGTTCTTGAAGAAGCTACTGTTACTCTGCCAGTAGAAAAGACTTCTGAAAGTCAAGAGACTGTCTCTGCCGAACAGGAAGCGGATGCAGAAGAGAACATAGCGCCAGAAGTTACTCTATCCGAGCAAGATGAAGAGCTTCAGCATGAGGCCCCTGATCAGGCGGAGGAACAAGACAATGTTGCTGACATCGTTGAGTCCAGAGACGATGTTGCATCGAAGACCGAGAGGTCCTTAAGTGCCGTGAATGCGGAGCTTGATAGACTATTTGGAATTGTTCCTGTTGTTGACGTTTCAACCACTGAAAGTCCGCAACTCGAGATCATCGGAGAACAAGCAGTTGAGGCAGCAGCCGAGTCAACAGATATTCAGCGTGTCACTTTCGAGCCTTCCGAACTGGACGCCATCTCAGAACAACCACTTCAAACCCCTCTCAAGACTTCGCAACTTCAGTCAGCAGTACTCCAGCCAACGGAATCCAATATGGCCACCATAATCTCTCCTGCCAAGTCAGTGGGAACTCCAAGGTCGAGGAGGAAGACCCCTCAGCGAAGTGCTACGAGGAGAAGTACCCGCACTAGTCGGTCTAGTCGTGCCAGTTCTTTGCCTCGAGAAGAGATCTCTGTTCAGGCTGCGACAGTAGTAGAAGTCACAACTTCAGAGACTGTGAATGTTGCGCTCTATATCGATAGTCACGCTATTGACTCAGTCTCTCAAGACTCAGATGTCAAGGCAGCATCCGAGGTTGAACAAGATGAAATCGTCGAGAAGGCTAATAACATGGCTATCGAGCAAACTTCCTCGTACGATGAACAGCTTACGGACAGCAATACCCTGGACGAGATCCTTGACACAACAAAGGTTGTGGAAGCTTCTGTGGACGAAAAACCTGAGCCGGACAGTATTCCCACAGAGGACAATGAGCACGAAATGTCCGCTGTTAAGGTACCCGAGAGGCATGATGAAGTCGAAAGAGGCTCAACGGAGCAGGAGTCTTGTGATGAGCAACTACGACTGGAAGTTGAGATCTTTACGCCTAAGCGCAAGGGTTTCAAAGCGAAGTCTCATTCCCCCATAATCCAGTCACTACAAGATGTACCTTCTTCGGAAGATATCTCAGAAGAAGCAGCGGAGACTTTTGAGCTCATTGAGCCTGAGTCGATCACTACTTCCGAGTATGCTCCTTGCAGTCCACCTGACGAGGCATCTGAAGAGCTTCATGAGTCATCCACACCAGACCCATCTACAACAGAACTCACAGAGACCATCTGCGAGAACGCTCCAGTTGCTGTCTATGATCATGATGATACGGATATGCTTCGAAACTTCCTTTCCAAAGTCAAGGCCAATAAAGCTGCCAAAGCAAAGACATCGATTCCAAAGAGAAAGCGATCTCTGCCACATTCGCCTCTTCAAATCCCTCTGGAGGCCGTCGACGCTCCATCATCGCCTGGCTCGCCAAAGGACAAGGATGAATTTGACGTCAATCTACCGGAAGCTTCACCCAGCAAACGCAGAAAGCGTAGTGAGCCAATCCAGGAGGCTATTCCTCAAGAAGGAGATGTGACTGAGCCGCGATCTATCAGAAGAAGTGGACGGACTCGACTCCCAGTCAAGGCAGCACCAGCAGCGCCAAGCTTCATTCCAGTTCGTCGACTTGGCCAAGATGGAGACAGTACCGTAACGCTCCGCCGCAACGAAGAGAAGGAACTCGCAGCTCTCACAAAAGTCAATACTCGCAAGAATAAAGGCGGTGCTGCCCATCCTGCTGATGTCCTCGCTAAGAAAGCAGACGAGAAAGAGGACCCAGCAGTTCGGCAACGCGCTCTCAAAGAGGTCTTCGATGAGAAGAGCTACAAGCAGAAGCTGAACAAGAAAGGAAACACTGTTGTGTGGGCAGAAGAGCTGGCGCAGTTCCAGACTGAGGAGGGAAAGAAGATCGTCCTTGCCAGCCTTCCTGAGAAGGATGGAAAGAAAGAGGGAAAGAAGGTCTCAGTTGCGGAGAAGGAGCCTGAAAGAGAGAAGAAGAAGCCTATCCTGCCTGGCGATGAGAGAAAATCTGTCTCTGTCTCTGCTTCATCGACGCCGAAGGTTAAGGTTGGAATGAGAAGTAAGATGACTCTCGGAATGGCTGCAAATGGAACACCTGCTCCGAAGAGACGGATGAGAGGTCGTTCTTGATGGTGAACAAGGGAGAATTCCGACTGGTTGTATTCTATTCTGTTTTCAATTCCGTGCATGTGCATGGAGGAGCGTTCCAGATTTTCTTGATTACGTCGTTTGGTGTTGAGGATTGGGAAGGGTCATTGCAATTTGATTTGTTCCATTTGATTCTTTAGCATTGCTGTGCAGGTGCGGAGGTTGCGGGTGCGGTTGCGGTTGCGGGTTGGGCGGGAAAGACTCCAAATCATGGGGAAGCGGGAGCGGGAGCGGATCTTACATAGCTCGCTCGTTTGCGGTTGCTTGATTGGAGAAATAGTGTGAATTGAAGCATTGCCTGTGGAATTTTCCAAATGCGTACATTCTGCTGTGTGCCTGTCTCTAATCGTTACTTCAAGGCTGTTTTATTCTCCTTCGTTGCTCAGAATTAAGAAATGTCGCTGGCATATCCCAGAACCATCGTATCTGAACCAACCATTGTCTCTTACCATCCAGCTGAACGACATTGAAGCGCTCGTCAAGGCTCAGACACCACGGTACGGAGAAACAAAATATCAATGAAATCGCACGAGCCTCTCCAACTTCCAATTCATGTTTTCTCTTCAACAAATTCGAGACCAATAAAACAATTTCCTTGCGGAAGTACCTCCGTTCACCACCTCCTGCCAACTTTTCCAACATGTCAAATCGCCAGCCACCCGCACCCGGCTTCTCATCAGCCTGTGCCGCTGCATGCAATGCGCCGATGAGGCGAAGCACGCGAGACCATTTTCTTCCGTCTTCGAATCGAGATGAGATGAGATGTGAATCAGAATGAGAATGTGCATGTGCATGTGCCGCCGGCCGCAGGTACATAAGCCGCAATCTCTTCATGTACGATTGAGGCCTCATACTATCCATCTAGAACGTGCTACGAAATACGAGAAACGAGCAGAGTATAACACGGTGTAGAGCAAGGTACGTAAGCAGGAAGGCAATGAAACAGGAAACAGGGTTGGGAAGAGGAAATACGGGGTGGAATCAGGGCAAATCAGCTGATCGTTTTGGACCCGATGAAGTGGTATCGCTATCACTATCACGTACTTCTGCGACGGAGGCGAGTGTGACTGTGTGAGTGATCGATCAGTGAGCCCTGGCCCTGCTGGAAGAGGACAAGGATGATTGATGGACGGACGGGCGGACGGCTAAGGCGCGTAATTGCCGTTTACGGATTGAAAGGTAGGGGATGGAATAAAGAATGGAAGTGAGGCATTTAATTGTTGTTGGTTTCGACAGTGTGCGGACGTAAGGATGGTATTGGGAGTCGGGAGAAGCTGAGGTAATACTCGGAGTCGGGGTTGGGGTTGGGGTTTTGGCTTTTTTTTTTGGTTTGTTTGTTTTTAGACGAGACGACAGACAAGAAAGACATGCCGTTCACTAACCCGGATCTCGATGTTGGTTGACTGACTGGTGGAGATGTGATATGTGATGCATCGAATTGATATTATCAGTGTCACAACCTAGACCAAGATATGAACACCCTTTCAAGGGTTTTCGATGGTAGTCGTCGCCGCCTTGCATGATTAGAATTCCAAAGACCTGCCCTGCGCTTCGGGAGTCGGGGCTCGCTTGTATTTAAAAGCAAGTGATTACCATTTCGATTACTCACAAAGGGTCTGGAAACCCTGACGTCTCGCTACTTGACTTTTTTGGGGAAAGCTTTAGACCTTCGGGGAGGATATGCTTTCCTCTGGGAATCATACGATGATGTGCCTCTGCATGCGTGCGGAGGAACCCTTGAAGGTATGTCGAAGGAAAGATTCATGCCTTGCATGCAGGTGCGATGTTTTTTGAGCCCTGTCGGATTATCCCGAGAGAGTCAGGATGTAATGCAGTGCAGTGCAAGGCGAGGCAACGCAACTTTGACGTCTGCATATGCAGTTGGGCAGAAGTACTGCGTGGTAGGGTTCGGATGGTGTAATATGCGTTGAGCCTTGCATTGTTGGTGATCGTCTGTACATGCGTGCGTGTAAGTAAGCAATTACTGAACATTGGATAAGTGTTTTGTTGGTTATTTCTTATTCGTAGTGGATGGAGGTACGTACCGTTCATCCGAGCAACAGATGTTTGGACTTTGTACCAGGAGTAAATAAACCAAGATGGCAGAAGATAGAAGGGTGTGCATGTCCGGAAATCCCCCAACTTTTCGGCCGAAGATACCGTCAAGACTTACTCAATCTACTGACTTTCGATTTGAATGTCGTTCCCCCTTTGATATCAAACCTTGTGTTGACATTGAGTAAACACCTATGCGGACAATTTTCGGCTTTGTCTTTGGGTACCATTGGGCTTCAAAACCACGACTCGTACGAAATGTAATTGAAGCAAGACAAGAGGCTGTATATTTTGTTGTCTCAATTCCATGTCTCCTCTGGTTGCAGCATCAGACGTACCTACTAGCCTCTCCAGACTTCAAGCCTTCTAGAAACCAGATCCACCGTCTTCGAGCGTAACCTCGCACTCGTGGCATGATCTTCAGTCTGCATCCTGCACTTCATCCCCCATGAACTTGAGGGGAGGGGAGGTGAGGGAAACTGTTGCTGATTGGGGAATGTACGGAAAGCTTCGTTAGCATTGCGTAGTCGAAAGTATATTTTGCTTTGATCGATGGCTGGACCGTGAGTTCGTACCAAAAGCGAAGATCACACAGCGGAGAGTCGAGAGTGCGAATGACCGAAATTTGCAAACTCTATTTACCTGGTCGATTTATAGATTTCGTTTTTGGTTGGCTGGCTTGGGTACTGATGTTTAATGTCCGAAAGGAAGGTTCAAGACGTAGCAGGGGAGTATTCCTCTCTGTCTGTGGGTGGGTTTTGTCTGGTTGGTTCGTTCGCATCGACTGTCGGCTTTGTAATTATTATCTATCTTGTGAGGATTTGATAAGAAGATCTTGAGGTCGGCCTTCTTGTGGCCAGACTGATAGAAATCGGGATTTTTGAGAGTCCGTTGCGCTTAGATGTGAGCGGGCTGGTCGGTGTGTATTTGCCTTTTTGGTCGCCCCTCCTCTGGCCATGGCTGAGAAGCAGGAAGTTTCGTTTTGTCTTTCTTAGCTATCTCCTACCCCAGCTATCTAAGGGTCGGTGTCCTGTCATGAAGCTTCGTGAGCGCGTGTTTGGTAAGGTCAGGGTTCACGGCACTCAGCACAAGGGCTCCACGATCGCTGTTGTTTGATTGTTTACCTCTGGCACCTCCTTATCTGGGAGATCTTGGTTGTGCACTTTTGACTTTTGGGAGGGGGAGGAGTAAGAGGACGTTGCATGGCCCCACGTCTCAACGTTTTGTCTGGATCGTACCGAGCCTTTGTGGGCCGCTGGCCTGGTGATCTCCTGACGCTGGAGGAAATTTGAGTTCATGAAGAGAGCTTTGAAACTTGTCCTTGCTTTGTCAAGCACAAGCGACCAACCCCCACGCTGATGAGACCTTGATGGCCTACCGTCAAGCCACGCTCACCGTCGCTTTGGACATTTTCGCATGATTGCACTAACAGATTGGGAGTCGATCAACTGACTTTGGGTGAGAGTATCAGATGCAGACTAGTCTTTTCAGCGCATTTATAATTGCTATCACTTCTCCTGTTTTGATCCTTGGACTTTCGAGGGGTGGGATTTCATCGATGTTTATCTCCCCAGTGACCTGATTGAGGTTCGTTCATTATCAAATCGAGCCGGGGCGGTTGTCAAATCGGCGGACAGGTATTCCGATTGGTTTAATGCCGAGTTGGCAGGAGTGTGCGATCTCTTGCTGCTGTCCATATCGTTTCAAGGAACTGTTTGATCCGGGGCTCAAATCTCGAAGATCTAGATGCCTCGCGAACGGACGAACCTCCGAATCCGCTCTTGACTCTGGAGAAGTCGTAGAATCTATTCGGACCTTCAATTTCATACAGATACTTAGCCGTAATTGAGAATAAGAGATGGACAGAAGATATTGCGAAGCGACTGAAGATCACTCGGCAGAAACCTAATTTGGTTCTTACAGTAGAGCGATGGTAACTGGTGATACCAACCCCTGGAGATCTGTTTTCATCATTCTTGTGGGTCTTTCAGGGGCCTTGACGGCTTGCCAGTTCGATGGACTTACTTCGTATCGTCAAGTGCCGTCAAACGCAATTTATTACTCGAGCCGTGTTCTTCCGTAATTCCAGGTTACATTATGTGGCTGAACTCCTCTCAGTGGTTCGTGAAGCCATTGGCAGCCATGGCCCGTTCCGCTATTGTCCAGCGATTTCCTTTCATCGTTTCTCGAAAAGGCCACACACAAGCTGATACTGGAGACTCTTCACAAGATCTGTTTACTGTAGAAATGTAAATTCCGAAGGCACCTGCGTATACAAGCCGTGATCACAGGTCCATTCGCAATTGTGAAGTGTACACCGGCGTAAAGACCCTTTCAGGAAGTTGGAGACTCGGAAGAGTCGGATTGAGCTTCATGTTGTCTCGCCAAGGGAGCTTCTTCAGGGATAATGCCACTAGAACCATGTGGTGAGCTTCCGCAACCGCGGCCATGGATACGCTAATGTGAAGTTGTGGAGCTGGAGGAGGGTCTTTCTGACTGTTTGACCATGCTGACATCCATACGAAGGGCTCATCGGCGATGGACTTCAAGTATCACGCCACTTCAAATACAGGGCTTACTAGACAGGTCTCCATGGTGAATATGAAGTCCAAGTCCCTCGCACTGGGGGCATGCGAGCAACAATGGAGTTCTGTCTGTGGAAGTAGTTCGACCCGATGAGCGAGAAGAAAGGCGTTCTGTATCAAATCAGATGTGAGAAAGGCAATTGTCCAGACCCTTATTTCCAAGCCAATGACGAGGTAGGCTTACGATAGAGTTCCTGGGGAAATTTCAATCGCTTCCGCAGGCTTTCGTGTCCTAGTCCACGAGTACTGTAGCTAGGAGATTTAAAATGGCACACTACAGAAGGCAATCCAGGGGAACGAGGCGTTGAAGGCGCTGCTCCTTTCAATTAGCGTATGCCTTTGCACGGCAGAACAGGCAAGAAAGCCGTGGTCTACGACTCATGAGGCTACGAATTCCAATGAATCCAGCTGGACACGGCTACAGCTGAACAAATATGGGCCATGACTTCAGCCAAAGACCTCATCAAAACATGTTTCCGCCAGCTTCATATATCTCCAGGGTAGGGGTAGCCGACGTTAGCTCTGGTTTAGATTGTCTCCAAAATGCTTCCACCGGCCTTCCAGAATACGCATTGATTTTCACCCACGGACTGTGGAAGCCGGCATCACAGCAAGCCTCGGCAGCAAAGCATGGTAAGTGCTCAAACTGGCCGCGAATCACAACGCAGAGAAGCGCCGTAGATACTTCGAAGTCAAACAGGCAATTTGATGATTCAGGCTCAAGCATGACGCTGAAGTCCTTATCCACTCCCTTCTGGCTGAGGAATTGATACAGGTACCACGCCAGGTTTATTCGGCCTTACCTGGGCTATAAAACCGATAACACGGTAATCCTCCGGCGCATCTCTCCACATTCGAAATTTGTCGTCACCCCATCTGCAGCTTCAAAGCTCCAGTAACATGCGTCTGATACATCTGGCGGCTCGGTTCTAGAGTTCGCCGCAACATTGAGCATGCTATCGATCATATGAATCGATCACAAATTTGCCATCATTCACTGGACGATATGCAAGGAGAGATCGAGATCCGACTTCGCTTCGCTTGTAATCTTTACTCGTAAATGTTCTTTTCGGCCTCCGTTCCGCTTGTCCATTTTGGCTGGGACGGCCACTGGGCTACCGATATCTTGAGCTTTTGGGACGAAATTTTCCAACTCTCGAGCCAAAATCAGAAGGTCTAAGGGCAGTGGCAAGTTGCCAACTTGTGATAGAGTTCTCAAGTGCCGTCCTCGGCCCGTGGCTTCTAATTGTCATTCGCTGATCGGTCCTTATCTCGGGAATGAAGCACTGTACTAAAAGACAAGTTCACAAGGTTTCAGTGCTAAAGACCGCCGTGATCATGCCTGGAGGCTAGGGCTCGGGGTAAAAACTCAACGGCTAGGCGGCCTCAACCACTGTTCAAAGCGCGTGTACCTTGACAAGTGAGCTGTGATAACTCAAAAGTGTCGTGAGAGAAAGAACGCTTGGTTCGTCGCTCACAATCAAAGTTTGAGTCTGGTGTGATTTAGGTAAAATCGTATGTTTCTTGAGCTTTAACCTTGCCTGAAGGGTCTGTCTGGTGGTGATCGCTGCGTTAGTGTCAGAGTATATCTCGCTGGCTGGACACTTGTGGGTCAGGGTTCCCAGGCTTCAGGTCAACCAGCACAGTGTCAAATCCTCGCATCTCCATTTCCCCACCTCGCAGTTCATTTCAGCAACTCTGCACTCGAGCTGAGAAACGAAACAAAAACAGTGCTGGATACTTGCTCTACCGAGACATCTCTTCACAGGAATTGTAATGGAATTGTGGTTAGCTTCCAGAATGACGAAGATCTTGTTCATAGAGTTGTTCGACCCTCTTGAGTCTTGAGGCATGCTCAGACAGCCTCCGCGTATCTCAAAGGACGAGCATTAGCTTGCGAGCTGCCCATGCTCATACCCGCAGGTCTAGGGCTGGCTTCCACGTGCGACGTTCTCTTGCAGCCAGTGAAGCCTCCAAGTGCCTGGCCTGTCTTGCTCCGGGGGGCTGCTGGAGCAGGCTAGGGTTCCCCCCAGTCCCAGTCGGGCATTATCCTTCTACTGGACCGCTGAAAGTTAGCAGGGTCGAGCTGAAAGTCAGGCTCTCGACCCTGCTAACTTTCCATGCTAAGGATTAATTACGGAATATCACCTGGGTGCTGGATAGTGGTGGACACGGTCCGTACACTCGTCCTACCCCGGAGAGACAACGTCCTTCTCTCCTTGTCTTCTTCACGCCGAGTGGCCCGAACTAACTGGGTCGTCCCCTACCTAGATCGAGGGGTATATGCCTTGTACATATGTAGTGCTCCCATCCTCGAGAACTTCTAGACTCTCTTGCCTTTGCTTATATGCATGCAGTCCGCACTCCCTTTAAACCCCACATCGTCAACATCTTTATCTCTACTCTTCTCCAATCTCTGACTCCGGAGAGGTCAACCTTCAATACAACTGTTTACTAGAACAGAAAAGTTCGGTCCTCTCACACAACATATCAACAACATCGACATCTATCTTTACCTCCAGTCATTGCTTCAAGTCTCAGCCTTCTCTCAGGAAGAGAAACCATCCCGCGCCGCCCCGCTTCACTTTCAAACGGCCTCCCACTTCGACAACCGTCTTTCATTCAAGCCCCTCCAGCAAAAAAGTCATTATGTGTAATTACACCCAAGTCGAGTTTGAGTGCGGTCATCGTCGCTACACAGTCAGGGCATGGTGTACCAATTACGAGACGACACATAGGCGGTGTCCACCTGCTGTGGTAGCTGTTGAATGGAGGTGACTTGTCACAATGGCCATTGGCCTTCTTTGTAAGATGCACTGCTGACAACCTTCATAGATTAGATGAACGCTGTGGTTCGTTAACCATAAAATTCCACTTTTCCACATTCGCATCACTAATTTTCCCTGCTTTAGGAGACTGTCGAGAACCAGCGATGCAACCCTGGATGAAATATCAGAACAAGAACTCTCGAATCCAAACATAGCAGGAGGAAAGGCTACAGGGAATTGCGAGTGGAGCGAAGATGAAATAACATTGTATTGGTTACGAGCACAGAAGCACAAATACAGGGCAACGGCGTCAAGAGTGATGAGGAGTTTCTGTTTATGGGTTTGGGTGTGGGGGTGTTCAGGAATTGGTGCTTGCTGGCATGGGGGTGTGCGTGGGGTTGGTATTATTTACTTTCTGGATTGGATTGGTTCGATCCACGGCGCAGAAAGGTCACCATTGGATCGTAGGTTCATGAATCTATTTGTATTTATCACTCCGTTCGTTCCATGTTGTTGCGAATGGTTATTCCGTCCTATCAAGATGGCTGTGTGGCAGTACAGGGTAATACCGACCAGGTTCTTTCCCTACGCCCCTCGATCTGGTTCTATGAAGCCCATACCGACTCGTGCGCCTAGACCGCCGCCATTTCTCCTTGGAAACGGTGCCAATTCATCTCAAGTATTACAGCAGGGTCCATGGGCAAGTGCATGCAGCGGGATCTTGAGAGACCAAGATTCATCTGCTGCAAGAAGCCGAGTGCAACGAAAAGGGTCGCACAAGTCCCGAAAACCCGGGTCGGATTTGCAAAGTGGGCACGAAATTCAAGGAATAAAACACGAAAAGTACCAGGTATTGGCCGTCTTACGACGAGTCCTAGAGTACGAGTTCTACAGGTTAAATCACATCCTTGCAGGAAGCATGCAATTCCTTCTGGATTTCTCCCCGCGGCGAACTGCCGGTGACCCAAGCCCTACAATATTGCGCCGAAGACACCAACATAACAACAAAAAGCAAATCACAATTGCAATACCCCGAGACCGCCATAGCCGCGAGAGCGCAGCTTTCTCGTTGGACCATTTGAGGACAAAAGAGACATGCAATCGGCGTCACACAAAACACAAGGTTACACAGCACCCCACCCAATAACCAAACCATCGGGATTTGGAGAACGCCCGTGTCACGAACCTGGTCTTGGGATGACATCTTCAGATCCTATCCACCCGGGTCCCCGAAATCCGCAGATTGAGGGTCCTGGTGGTCCCGAAAGCAAATCTCACCGACATCTTTGCGATGTGTTCCATTCCCAAAGTGCAGCATGGAATGGTTTATCCTTCCGACTGATCACAACCTACTAAGCCTATTCAGCCATGCTGTTGCGAAGTCTCTCTTGCAGGCAGGAGGATAAAGAGTTGGAGGACCAGGATGCCATATATGTGACCAGGAGTAAATTATATATGGGGTTCTGAAGAAAGCCACCTCTCACGCAAGAGGAGTGTATCGTGTGTGATATTCGACGAGAAGCGACCAGGTTGTTCGCGCAACGTCAAGAGTCAATAGAGAAGGAAAAAGTAAATCTCGCAGGACCAAACTCGCTTAGGGCCCCTGTTGAGATTGTGAAATGTGACATGTCAACTTCACATCTAAAAGAGCTCCCGGCTTTGGAAACTCGGTTCTTGGAATTCTGCCCACCCGAGATAAGGCTGCGGGCTTATTATTCGGGGTCTGATGGGCAAATTGCACAGTTTCGGAACGGCGGTTTCTGTAGCTTTTATGACAGCCAGCGAGCGACGGTGTGGAAATCTGATAGAAAGGATGGAGATACTGTTCTGCCCACCACTCAGCAGAGCTCATACAACTACTAGTGGGGGTTGCCGGATAAAGGCGTTTTTGTTACTCAGAAGCTCAGTGCCGGCGCTTCATCATCCTGCTTCCTACGTATTTACCCTGTCGTCTGGGCGATTGCGGATAAACTCGGCGGCGCACGTCGTCTCGCCTCCTTCCTCAATGGATCGCACATCATGCTCCTCAAGTGCATTCATCACATCTCTTTGATCTCTCATCGGGCTCATCCGGATATCAGCATCTGAAAGATGAACTTAATCAATGTCGCATTCTTCTCGTCGATGATCCATCCTAGTATATCATTTGAGTGCAACTGCATATGCGTTATGCTTGACCTGTTTTTGGATTCCCATATGCAAAGCGCTTGGAGGGGGTTAAACTATGATCAGCTGTTTGATCTGTATCCAGAACAATTCTTGCGCGAAATCAAGACATCGGATCCCAATTCTGATGACGATACTTCCAGAAAGGTTCTCGGTACCAAGCTTGATATCGAGAGTTTGACAATTGCCGCGTGACATATTTCTCCGAGATCCTCTTGCCACGATCACAATTTGCATTCCTCTGACTTATCAAGTTTTCATTGAGCGAAAGCTTTTAGTTTGTCTTAGTGACTTCGTGCTATGCGTCTGCTTAGCCTTCCATTCTTCGTTCACCGCATTCCCAACCATACATGATGCGGTATGCGCTGCACCACGGTGAGCAAATCCTGGGCTTCTTTGGGATTTGCGCCAGGGTCTTCTATCCTGGAATACGCCTCAATTGTCCTTCCATATCACATCTTCATCAGAGTATCAAAATCTCTCATCTGCAATTGTCCGAGTCTGCTTCTCTGGCCACTCTGTAACACCACGTTGCAATCCGTTCCATCTCCCTAGACTCGGAGAAGTCACTCCGCTTGCCCTTTAGTTGTTTCGCCTGCAACTTGGTTTTGCTTCAAGAATAATGGCCGTTGATGATTAGAATCCGGGGCTGGCAACATTCACTCAAGGAGCAACGGATTCTGCTACCACGTTGTATCAGCAGCTTGGAACATGGCCAGTAGCCTGTCCAGTTGATCTCGTCTCCAGACTACCAACTCTTGCGGTTCTGAACAAGTGGGGTACTATGATATGCACCCATTGAGGATAGGATATAGTAAAAAGTGGGATAGTCCCCAGTACCATATCAAAACCATTCGATGACAAAGGCCGCTTTGCACCAACCGACAAGTAGGAATTTGTCCTTATGATGAGAAGTTGGGAATCGAACGAGTCACAGGTCTTCATTGCCCCTCATTTTTACCTTCGCTATGCAACTATTGCCCAATGGCCAGGCCGGTTCTTCCTTCTTCTGCAGCCCTTCGGATGCCACCGCCAAACTGCCACTGTGTTGATTTTGACATTGCACTATTTGAAGAGCGCAGTAGCTTCGCAGCATGCAGCTCTCCAGTGAAAACCGCTGCAATGTCTCACATAAATGCATTTCAGTCCCCGAGACCTCTGTTTGAAGACTTCAAGGTTTGGTCCCAGTACTTGGCTCATCTCGATACCTAAAAAGATCTACACTTTTCACAAGCAGACAGGAAAGATCATCGAGGCAATTATTTGTTCGATCAAACTTTGTCCTGTCTTTGAAACCATACTCGGCTCTTCACAAGCCAGCTGATCAGTGTATCCAGGGCCTCGGGATCCGGCAGTGACCGTGGGGCTTCATTTCTCGCATCTAGATCGTTGACATAGGGAAGGATACCACCTTACAATACTCAGCCAATCCGATCCCTACTGACCCCCAATCTATACATAGGTGGATGGAATAGGAGCTCCAGTAATGGGATACCAATGTCAGAATACTGATTCGATTACGAGACGACTATCGTATGGACGTATGGCCCTCGTGACGAGCGCATCTTCGTCCAGACCGGATTCCACATGCAGTGGGCGAGCCTCAAAGCACCAGACGCGTAGATATGCTGCTTTGCATGAACTAATTCCCGAGACCTGCCTAATACTGGCCGGAACGGTTCCGATCTCCTCACTCTTTTCTAAGCCCACCTATTAATTGAATCGGAAGGCCAGACCATTCGTCAAGCCACCCATCACCCTTTCACCGTTGCAAGCCATATACTTGGCAACGATGAAGAAAGACGAGCTTGGTAGTTCGGATCGAGGCTGCACGGCGTTGCTTCACACGGAGGTACATGGTCTGCTTCTGCATGGACTGAACAGACGCTGGGAGCCTGTGGAGTGTGGATGAGATGGGAGTAGAGAGAACTTCCCCGGGCGGTCTTGTACTACATTCCTCTTGCAGGTGTGGAAGCGGCAGCTCCGGTTTGACCCAAGAAATGCTGATGCCAAATGCTATGGTCTGGCCATATCCTCTGGACTTTGCCACAATGAGAAAGAATTTCAAATAACTCTTACAATTTTAGTCTTCATTCCCAGATTGTGTTCTAAACTTGTTCAAGGGAGAGACCCTAAGATGGATGAAAGGTTCTGAAAGTAATGACATCGACCTCCCTTGATTGGACTCGGAACTAAAGCCACAGTACCACGGCATACAGCATGTCCTGCTGGCAGCCACCTAGCACTGCAAGTATGCATACCGACCGAAACATTCCCGAATACCTGGGATCCGGGGATGAGACACCAAATGTAGTGGTCTATTGACTATAGAAAAGCAATATAGTATGGACGGCAGTCACGCAAACAGAGACTATTAGATATACCACAACGCAGTAGTAAACGTTGTGTAAGTAAGGACTTAGAAGCCTAAGAATAATTACGAAAAACTGCGAACCCGAGCTTTGAGCTTTTCCACTTGCAAAGCACACCATGCATTCCCCGCAGTCGTAACCTCGCGTGGTCAATAAACCCCAAAATATGGTTCTCCTACCAAGTTGACCTGCAATCCTGGCCAGACCTCATACACCAGTTCCCAACCGGTGAACACCGCCGTAGTCCCCGTCCACTCACAGCTCTCATGTATCCCTCCACACCTCTTAATATCTTGACATCCATCCCAATAGTCAGCGCTAAGCTCCCAGCACCGCACCCCTCGTCGCGAGCCGTCCCGTGTTAACAGATAGCCCGTGCCGCAACACTACATCCCTCGCCGTCAGCGACAAGCGGAATCCCGGTCAACACCCGACCAAAAATCAAGTTATAGAACCGAATCGGACCGAGTCTGCATCAGGAACTATTCCGACCATAATAGGAAGTCAAATCGTAGCCTGCACTTCATGAAATCCTGTCCGTCCAGCTCTGAAACGAATTCAGACATGTGCATCTCCCGAACACATGGCCATGCCCCTCCTTTTGGAAGCTCAGCTTATTGGAAGCTCACTTGGTGATCAAACAGCAGATATAGGGAGCGAGAAACTGGGAAAGGCATACCGGAAGTCAGCGTATCCCTTGGACAAGTCCAACCGGTCAATCCCAAGTCTATCTCGTTGGCGATCACTCGCAAGTCCCATAACAGATACTCTTCATCGTCAAGAACGAGAGAATGAAGTTGAATGAACAACGTGAGATCCACGATTCCGAGAAAGTCATGACGTGGCGATCGTAAAATCGTGCACAGAATCGTCCACCTCATCACTCACTCCCTTCCATCACTTTCATCCCATCCTCTCCCGAGTCTCGGGTCAAACACCTGTTCGAGATGATGTATACAGCATACTAGACAAGCCACACCGACCGACCGACCGACGTGTCCCCATCCGATGGATCCAGATACGTGCCGTATCACGCACGCTTCACCCCTCCGTTCCCGTTTTCCCCCTCCTCTACACACCATACCTACCACACCATTCTACACCGCATTTCCATCTCGGTTTCCTTCCCCAGGTCCAGGTCCATCCATGCATCTCCACAGTATAACACCCATCCACGTTTCTCCCCACCGGTTTGGAGCCACTTCCAGTCCCATCCACTGCAATGCGATGCAATGCAATGTAAGCAAGGACGTGGATCATAAGCAACTACATATATACACAACTACATATACACATACATACAAGTAGTGCAACGGTACCGCATCGGAAGAGCCATCCGAGACCAGCGGGTAGGACCGCGTGTTACACGACAGAAAGCCCTTAAGCACATTTCCTTGGAAATTGTGATGGTGGAGCCAAGCGAAGGAGAAAAAGCAAATGGGAGAAGAAAAAGAGGAAGGAAAAAGCAAAAGTACTGGTGTAGGTAGACATGGAAGGGAGAGGTTGGGCAGCAATGCGGCAGGTAAAGGGCGGAATGGATGAAGAGTGAGAGGAGGGGAAGAAGGAAGAGGCGGAAGGGTTATTGACGTGGGTAGAACAATGAATGGGTGTGGAGGTGAAGAATCTCTATCATTATAAAGATAGGTGTTGAGTAGGTATGTAGGTTGGCCGTGCATCTATCTACAAGACAGCACAACACAAGTGACAGAACCGCCTGCCGGAGTCTGCAAGGTAGAGAGAAAAGAGCAACACAACGTGAAAACATCACACGTCATTCATACTTAAGTGGTAATCCATTCCGACCTAATCCAATTCCGACCTGTCCATTCATCCCTTCACTTCAAACCGTGCCCAACCCCCATTACCGGGCAATGAAAGTGAGAGATGGAATGGATTCCTCGAAGAAGACAAGAAAACACCAGACAGCCAGGCTCAATCAAGAGAGCGAAGCATCCGAACACCAATGCCATGCCATGCCAAGCCATGTCATGCTCCATTCGCCGAAGAATGCTCATTCGCAAGTACCCAGAAGCCGTTCGTTTGTCGTCAAATATACATGGTATCTATTACGGTCTTGAGAGACCTTGTCTTGCCTATCGATCAGGTTAGGTGGGCTCTATGAGGTTGGCAAGGGAAAAGCAAACCTTCATCTGCTCAATCTTCGCTTTGAGGGCACTGGTCACTTCTGCTGCTCTCTTCCAACTCTCTACTCCATTCCCATCTGCTTTGGAACCATCTGCACTTGTGTCTCTGCTCATACGTGTACTTTGATACGAAGCTGGAGCAGGACTATTACGCCCACCACTACCGCTCGCAGCACTAGTTCGTCCATTTCGTCCCAGATCCGGACTCAATTTACTGCGACCATACTGAGGAGCAAAGGCATCGCCCGTATTCTCCTTCTCCTCGCTTAGAGCAGAGTTAAACGACATGCGAGCACGAGAGTTGTAAGCAGGCCGACCGTTGTCTTGTCCGCTATACATGCCCGTATCACGGTAGATTCCAGCTTCATCAGAGCTGCCAGTTGGACTTGAGATCGCAGGTGGACTGTTGACTCGCTCCGCACTAGTAAGTGCTCGCTTTAGTCTTTCCATTTCTCTTCGCAGTTGCCCGCACATAGCTTCAGCAGCTTCACAGTCTGATCTGGCTCTGACAAGTTGAGTCTCCTTCGCCTTGATGGAAAGAACATCTCGCGTGTGATCCTCAATCAGTTGAGCATTTTGATTTTTCAGTTCCTGAACTTCCGAATTTAGCCGTGACTTGTCTTGCCGTAGATCATCGCATTGGCGCAGGAGTCGATCTTTGTCAAGTCGAAGTTCTTCAAGCTCAGCTCTCTCAACAGCAGTCATGCCGGCATTCGGTGGAGGTGATGCTGGCGGTGGTGCGGCATTGAGAGCTGGTGCTTTGGCAGCGAGAGAGCGACCTGCCAATCCTCGCCCGAGACCAATCCTGGGTGGAGGTGGTGCGTCTTCGTCTAGCGGAGGGGGAGCTTGGGAAAGCGGACGTCTGGGTGAAGCGAGATTGGGTGCCGGCGCGCCGCCAGGGCCAGCTAGTGTTCTCTTCATAGGTGCCTTCAGTCCCCCGCCAGGAGTAGCGAGACCAGATTTCGGTGGCCCACCAAGTTTCGAACCTGGGATGCTTCTGGCTGTTGGTTGAGGGGCCATAGGAGCAGCTTCCTGAGCATATTGGCTTGGTGGTGGTGCAGGCTTCTTAGCCGCCGGCTTTTTACCAAGAACTTTTCGGGGTGCGGCTGCTGCCGGAGCTGCTCGAGGTGCTGCCTGTGGTGGAGGTTTCGGCTTGTCTTTTGCCTTGACTTCGGCTGTCTCGAAAAATTCCTTGATTTTGACCTTCCGAATCTCGTCGAGTCCCTCCAAATGTGGCCCCATCGCTCGCTCGCCCATGATCTTCATCACGGTTCCAAGAATTTCTGCTCCGCCCGATCGAAGGACTTCTTGAGACTCCGATAGAAGCTTCTTTGCAGATTCTACAATTGAAGCTACCTCGGGTTTCGAGGGTGCCTCCCGTGTTGTTCTTAGGGCTCTAACTAGAAACTTCATGGTTCCTTCCTTAACCTGGGGGTTCTTGTGAGCCAAGAATCCAAGAGTCTCTTCAAGGCAGTCTGTCAAGCTAGTTGCTAGGAACACCTGGTCGAGTGCTGCTCCAAGAGCATCCTGAACCGTAGCCTTTTTCTCTTTCATCCTCTCCATGATTGGGCCCATAATTATGGAACGATATTTCCCGAATGGTTTCCTCATGCCCTTGGCCAGAACTTCGGTACATTGCGCTGCTTGGGTGACCACAGCAATATTTGCGTCTTTCATGGACTTGGCGAGCCCTCGGACTACCTCTCCAAAATCCCCATCCTTAATCCTGGGCACATTCAAAGCTGTGAACAGAGCTTCCAACGCATCTTTTCGTTCCTTCCACTTAGTCGATGCTAACTGGTCAGAGAAATCTGCTGGGACCTTGGATAGAACATCTTGAGGCTCGGCTAAATCGAACGCATCGATTTCAACGGGCTCTTCCTCTAATTCGTCTTCTTCGGCTGCCGCAGCACCTGGTGGAGGGGCTCGTGACATTGCCGCTTGCTGAGACCGCAGGAATCGTTCCTGTTTGGGCGCTGGTTCCGACTTGATTTTCTCAAAAGACGCCTCCATATCCGTTTGTTGTGTAGGCTTCAGGTCTCCCCAAAACATAGGCTTCATGGCTTCTCTAAGCCACCTGTAAAACTCTACAGCAAGGTTAGTTGCCTCCGCTCGAACGTTCTTGTCTGCATGTCCGAATGCTTTTGGTAAGATCTTGAGGACCGGTTTGGGATCGACCGTCTTGCAGCCATAATTGTGGAAAATAGCTGTCAGTGCTGCTAATGTTGCCGCAATAATCTTCGGCTGTTTGTGGGCAAGAGCTGGTAAGAGATCTTCAATAACCGGTGCCGGAGTGTCTAATTCGATGTATAGTAAAATAGCTTCGAGTGCAGATGCCTTGGTTGCCGCTCTTGTAGACGACAGACCCTTCTCCACTAAGGGTGATATGGTGTGACTTCTTGTTCTAGAGAACTATCAGGATACGTCCCTCGCTGAACATATTATACAACGTACCTCGTGCAACCTTCACGCCCACCAAACTTCAGAAACGCGCATAATGCCGCGATACCGTCTTGTTGTGCTGCAACATTTGAGTCTGCCACCGCGCCCTTCCATAGTCCTGGGTCTTGTAGAAACGGGCGGAATGCTGGATCGTGCTCATCTGGGGTGATTTCGAATTGTTTCGCAGCATCTTCGTAGGCTGCTTTCCTTACTTTCCATATCTAGGCGGGTCTGTTAGCCCGTTTGCATTTCTGCGGGGTGTGGGGTGATTGCACCTTGTGCTGGAATCTGTCGGGCAAGGGCAAGGAACTGAAATCTTCTTCTGCGTCTGCCATTCCGTCTGGTACTGTGATTGTTGTCCTTTCTTTTGGAGTCGGGCTCTTGGATAATCGTCCACCTGTGACGCGCCGTGTTAGCTTGCGCAACGTCGGGGCGATGTGCTTCTCCATATTGTATTGGCACTGCCGTCGAGATGACAGGACAGGGCCATGGTGAGGAACAAACCGTAGCCACCAGGCCCATACTGAGTACCAACGGCGAGCTCATTTGAGAGGAAGGAGCAGATGTCTGCGTACCTAGAAGGGTTGGCGCAAAGTTTGTAGCTGCGTGCTTTCCTGCAACAAAATGTCTGGAAGTTGGCAGGGAGTGGTGAAAGAATCAAGTTGCGCGTGCCTCGTAATATGCCTGCAACCTTAAGCGCCGTCAAGTAATTATTTGTAGTTGTGGTGGTGGGATATCGCGAGAAAATGCGTAGGAGGTTGTGTTGTTGATCTCTGGGTCTCGCTCGTCTGGCCCATTCCTCGTCACTACGGCGACCCCCCTGTGCGGGCGCATCTACCCCTGACTGTCGGCATTTTATCGCGACGACCAATTCCTGCACTCCAAAGCGGCAACCAGGCGAATCTCATACCTTTCTGCTTCGTCCTCTCCCCACCATGGTAATGCATCAATACCCTCGCAGACAACACAAGGAGATTGATACTCTGATTCGAAGAATTCCATACACCCCTCCACTCGCCTGAGTGAAGATCGGACCAGTCTAAGCTCGGCAAGCCACATCGAAGCACGCGGGGCGGTGTCAAAGCAGACGCTGTTACACTGCGATTTTGAGATAAACATCGCCATTCGCACGGGATTCGTAACAACTCGACGTTGGCGGCCAGGCGCGTTGCCTCGGGACACACAGATACTCGGAGTGGCCTGGATGTTCATGTATCGTCTATCACGATTGCGATCACCATGACCCAGATCCTGACGTCGCGGCAGGCCGAGGAGCTGTAAATATTTCCTGGGTAATCTGCGACCTCTGCTGACCTTACGATAGACACAAATCGATTATTGCCTACCTCTCCTCCAAAAATCTCACAAGCAGTGCCGCGGCGTTGAGGGAAGAACTAAGTATCGGGGACACCTTTGACGCTGCGACAAGTAAGAAATATGAGGGGTTATTGGAGAAAAAGTGGACGAGTGTTGTTCGACTTCAGAAGAAGGTACCGAGCACTATTACCCTGCTTGAAGGCAATCGCTGATTCGATATCATACAGATAATGGACCTGGAATCAAGAAATGCGAGTCTACAAACCGAAATAGACTCTGCGACGCCGACTTCACTTTCGAGACGGAACCAAGATCCAAAACAATGGCTGCCCCGATCACCAGCCAGACATACACTGCAATCGCATAGGGAGCCCATAACTTGTGTTGCTTTCCACCCAGTCTTTTCATCACTTGCATCTGGATCCGAGGATAGCACGATCAAAATATGGGACTGGGAGCTAGGAGAGCTAGAGAGAACAGTAAAGGGTCATACAAAAGCGGTACATGACGTGGACTTTGGCGGGCCAAGAGGAGGCACGTTACTGGCATCATGTTCGAGTGATCTCACAATCAAACTTTGGGATCCTAGCGACGAGTACAAGAATATAAGGACACTTCCAGGGCACGACCATACCGTTTCTGCTGTACGATTTGTCCCGAGCGGCGCTGCTGGATCGCCCTCGTCTGGAAATTTACTCGTTTCAGCAAGTCGAGATAAGTCATTGCGGATATGGGATGTTTCGACAGGATATTGTGTAAAAACGATTCGTGGTCATGCAGATTGGGTTCGAGACGTTTCCCCTTCATATGACGGACGGTTCCTTTTATCCACTGGAAACGACCAAACAGCAAGAATATGGGATGCCTCATCCGGTGAACCAAAATCTACACTTTTAGGCCATGAGCACGTGGTAGAATGCTGTGTTTTTGCACCACCGGCGAGTTATGCGAATTTGGCAAAACTAGCGGGCTTAAAGAAGCCACCTCCTGCGAGCAGCTCAGCTGAATTTGTAGCGACTGGATCAAGAGACAAGAGCATAAGGATCTGGGATGCTCGGGGCACGCTAATCAAAACTCTCCTTGGACATGACAATTGGGTTCGCGGACTTGTCTTCCACCCTGGAGGAAGATACTTACTAAGTGTCGCTGATGACAAGACCTTACGATGTTGGGATCTTGAGCAGGAAGGAAAGCTGGTCAAAACATTAGATGAGGCACACGGGCATTTCGTGAGCTGTATTCGTTGGGCACCCGGATTGGTGAAAGACGTTCCAGCAACGAACGGGGTGAATGGGACACCTAATGGATCATCCAAGAAGGAGGAGCCGGCTACGAATGTCAGTATACGGTGTGTCATTGCCACAGGAAGTGTAGATTTGAACGTGCGGGTTTTCGCATCATGAATATGGGAAGGATAGCGGCCTGCTGACGAGGAGTTGAGGCGTTGGCTAAGACATGGCCCATTCAAAAGATATGGCTATGTTTGGCTACGAATATATCACGAACTTTATGCTTAGCATGTATAGGAAGAGCTTGCTTCTTCTTTCATGACCAATAATGAAGTCTATTGACTACCGAGCCATTAAATATCGTACCGTGACTTCGAGATGTGGACCCTTACTGTATCAGCCTCCCAAGCCCTTTCAGAGTAGTTCACTATGCTACATAACTTCCACATCAGACGGAGTCCCCTACTAACTGTGATTATTTCCTTTGCTTCGAAGTGGATTTTTGACAAGAGCCTCAAGCGGATGTGGCTGAACATGCATGCCCCACGTGATATAAAACTGAAAGTCATAGCGCCAAATAATGTCGCGACAAGTAGGCAGCCTCACGCATTTCTTTATTGACTTTCCACGACTCCCAACCACCACCATGTCTTCCATGCACGCCTTCGCCCACGGCTCCTCCTCCGAGTCCTCAGGAGAAGAAGACGATTTCCTCCACCCCTCAACTGACCCCAACGCCGACGAATTCGCAGACTACAATCCTCGAAAGCGGCGGCGGACTGGTCGCGATGCGAAAGAGAGCGCTGCGTTAGGTGTATTCGGCTCAGAAAGTGAGGATGAAGGACCCGGGAAGCGCTGGAAGAAGAAGAGTCTGAGGGGAAAGGGTATGGCGTTCGTATCGACCGGACAGCATACTTTGGATGAAGATGGTGACGAGGACGAAGATGAAGAGGAACAGGCAGAAGATGAGGATGTGGATGTGGATATGGACGACGTACAGGACGATGAGCCTGCGGCCCCGAGAGGATTGGGATTCGGTGCTGCGAAGGGATTGGGATTCCAGAGTCCTGCGCCGACAAAGAAGGCATTTACTCCCGCGAAGAATAATACACCTCTAGGCAGAGGCTTTGTGCCATCTTCTGCGGCAGTGCCGATTTTACAGGACACAGAATATGAGGTTTCGACGCCTAGGATTGCGAGGCCGAGTGCGTTCTCGACGCCCACGACGAATGGCCGTGGTGGGAAGAAAGGGCAAGCTGCATCGGGTGTAAATGCTGGGTCTTTTGCAGCTAGGATGATGGCTAAGATGGGCTATAAAGAGGGCGACGGCTTGGGAAAGGAGGGTCAGGGACGCAGTGGTGTGATTGAGGTTACCCTACGGCCGCAGGGTGTTGGTCTTGGTGCTGTGAAGGAAAAGTCCAAGCAGGAAATTGAAGAAGAGAAGAGGCAGGCCAGGTTGAAGGGCGAGAAATACGAGGATTCAGATGAGGAGAGAAAAAAGCGTCGAAAGAAGCCAAAGTCTGGACTGGAGAGTGGAAGTGGCAGTGGGATGAGTACGCCTCGAAGGGCAGCAAAACCGAAGTTCCGTACTTTGGAAGAAGTACAAAAGGCTGCTCCTGGGTTGCAGATTCCAGAGGCCTTTGCGCCTATTCTGGATATGACAGCTCCTGGCCAAAGATTGCTTACTACGACATCTGGACTTTTGACACCTACCGCCGGTGGATTCGAGACTGCTGAGCAGGCTGAGTCGAAGAAATTGGCTCGACGTGCACAGAATGACCTCTCTGCTTACGTGGAGGAATGGAAGAATTTGGAAGAACGGAAAGCGTACGTTGAAATGACCATCGTCCAGCAGCAACAGGAGCTAGACGAGGAACAGCTAGAATACGATCGCATGAAGTCATTTGCGGACACAGTTCAGTCTATCTCACAGGCTGTCAGGGACTTGCAGTGGGATCCTGTAATTGAAGCTCTGATACAAGCAGATAATCTGGCCGAGCCAGGATCATCAAAAGCTAGTGAGGAGTTGTCGAATATCGCTGTCGCTGCTGTGCATCCGTTCCTCAGACAAGCAGTTGAAGGTTGGCAGCCTCTGGAAGACCCAAAGCTTACTGGTATGGCACCACAATTGTCCAAGATTCGACACATACTTGGAGCTTCAACAAGTGATGGGATATCTATTACTAGCCAACACTATCTGAAGAATGATGGATCACATCGAATTCATTCCAAGTCAACAACAGCTTACGAGAGTATGATCTACAAGATTATATTCCCAAAAATAGTCTCTTCAGTCAACCAAACATGGAACGTCCATGATCCTACTCCATTGCAAACACTGTTTGAGGTTTGGGATGGATTACTACCGTCATTTGTTCGCTCTCAAATTCTCGACCAAGCAGTTGTTGGGAAGCTTAACGACGCAGTCTCCTCTTGGAATCCAAAGAAGAGACGAGCTCATGAGTTGCCGCATTTGTGGCTTTTCCCATGGCTTCAATATCTGCCTCCGCACCATGTGGACCCGAAGAGCTCAACTGGTCTTGTTAGCGATATCAAGCGGAAGTTTCGCCATCTCATCGACACTTGGGACTTCAGAAAGGGAATTGTACCTGGACTTGAGCAATGGCGGGTCGTGTTATGTCCAACCCCCAAGAACGATCACTGGACACCATTGATCATGAATCATGTGCTCCCAGTCATGGCGCGCTTCCTCAAGAATCCAGAATACTTTATGGTCGACCCTAATGACCAATCACCTTATATGAAGACCCTCGAAGGAGTCCTCGCCTGGAAAGACATCCTCAAACCAAAAGTACTCGCTCAAGTCATCGTCGAGACTGTATTCCCAATGTGGCACAACGTGCTACACCAGTGGCTCACGGTCGTTGGGCCGAACGAGGAAATCGGGCAATGGTTCGAATGGTGGCGCGACTCCGTCTTCCCAGACGATATCAAGAACCTCCCATCCATTCAAGCGGAATTCGACAAAGGCCACGAAATGATCAACCAAGCCCTCGATCTCGGCTCAAAAGCCGCCACAGAACTCCCTGCCCCGGCCAAAACACGCATTTCCACCTCTCCGCCCGCACCCACCACACCAGCCAAAGTCGCACCCGTACCAGTCGTCGAAGAACTCACCTTCAGACACCGAGTCGAAGATTGGTGTATTGAGAATGATTTGCAATTCCTTCCTGAGAAGAAGGTGCTGCATTCTGCGGGCCCGCTATATCGCATTACCGCGGCGGGCAATGGGAAGAATGGTACTCTAGCGTATTTCAGGGGTGATGCGTTGGTTGCTTTGGTTAGGAAGGGGAGCGAGCAGGCGGAGTTGAGGATTAACTGGGATAGTGCGGATGGTCGTGATGCTCTGCTAGAGATGGCGTGGCAGCATGTCAAGTAGTTATATTTATCGAAAGGACGAGATTACTTTCAGGACTGGATATTAGATACCAGATAGACGATACCATCGAAATTTGAGCATCGCAATTACATATGATGTCCAGTACATACTGAAATACCTTTTGCCTGCTTCCTGATATATCGCGGAAGTGGCAACAACCATTCCTATCCGATGACGAAGCAAGGCTCTGCCGCAAGGAGAATACCCAGATGCACAGAACAACGCATCAACTCCATGCACCAGTCAACACCGCCACCTTGACAAGTAGAAGCTATTCAATTTCATCCATACTCTTCACTATACTTTTCTAATTCTTCCTTCGTTCTATAATATTCTTATTCCCGTTTCTATTCTTGAATAAGTCTTTCCGAAAGTCTCGACTATCAAGATGACATCACCGCGGGGTACACGCAAGCTCGAAGCAGAAAGAAAAATGATCCCTGAAACATTCTCTTATCCCCGAATCTTGCCTTCGGACTTCACAATGAGCTGTACTTTTCCTGTAAACAGCAGGATCTTCGAAAGCAGCATGAAGTATAATGACTCGTAAATCCGATGGTCAACCTAATGAAAAGAAAGCAAGAGAGAAACCTGGAATTCTAACAGATTTTTCCACGTGTGTTGACAAACCTTGGCAAACAGCTACCGAAGCTAAGTACGGATGGAGGTCCCGAGCTCGAACCTTGAGGGGCAGTTGTAGTGGGCCCCGCACTAGCTACCCTTATTTACATCACCGCTTTCACCTACATTCCTCTTTTCTCTTCCTTCCACTCAAATCTAAAATCAACAGTCAAAAGTCCCTTTAAAGTTCGAACATACAACTCAATCCAAGAATACACATCCTACACTACACAACCACCAAAATGTCTTCCCAACCTAAGGTCCTCTTCGTCCTCACTTCCCACGACCAGATGGGCAACACAGGAAAGCCCACTGGATGGTACTTGGTTCGTTCTTCCCCTTTCCCTTTCCTTCCCTCCTTCCAATAATCCCTCTCCTCTACTCCTCTCCTTCCTTACCCCTTTCTCCCATCTCCAAACCACAACTAACACCCTCTGCCCAATAGCCCGAATTCGCCCACCCATACCACGTTCTCTCACCACACGCCCAAATCAGCATCGCCTCTCCCTCCGGCGGCGCCTCACCCCTCGATCCCTCCTCAGTCGAAGCTTCGAAAGAAGACGATGTGTCCGTGAAGTTTTTGAAGGAGAACGAAAATCTCTGGAAGCAGACAGAGAAGCTGGACAGCTTCCTCGGACGGGCGGGAGAGTTTGACGCGATTTTCTTTGTGGGTGGACATGGCCGTGAGTGCCCCTCTTCTTCCTATACATTTCCATCGAGTTGAATGTTTGTTTGGAGGCATTGGATCTCTTGTCTGGTCTGGGTCCAGTCGGTGCATCTGGGTTGAGAGACTGAATATGGGCAATTGTATCACATTTACTGACATCACTTCCTAGCAATGTTTGACCTCGCAACTTCTACCACATCTCATAAGCTCATCAACGAGTTTGCATCTCAGAACAAGATCGTTTCGGCGGTCTGCCACGGTCCTGCAGCACTCGCTTATGTCAAGACGTCTTCTGGCTCCTACCTCCTTGACGGTCATGCCGTGACTGGATTCTCGACTAGCGAGGAAGACGCTGTGGGATTGACAAGTGCGATGCCGTTTATCCTCGAGGACCAGTTGAATGTTGCTAGTGGTGGGAAGTTTGAGAAGGCAGGTGCGGATTGGGGTGAGAAGGTTGTGGTTAGTGGGAAAATAATTACTGGACAGGTTAGTTTTAGCTTGATTGAATGTGATGTGACTAGTAGTACTGACTCGACTGTAGAATCCTGCTTCGGCCTCTGGTGTTGGACAGGCTATTTTGAAGGCTATTCAGAAGAAGTAGATTGGAAAGCTCTGCTGTTTGAACAGCTACAACTTATTAGCCGAATTCTGTATCAACAAAACAAAAGCTAGTTACTAAGCACTGTCCTCAAGCATTAATCTAGTGACACAGGGTCATGAGATGCGTTGAATACTTACTTCCCAATGGATGTCCTGTTCGCCCGGGCAGCACGTGTTAAGAGTCGTTGATGCTTGGCTTCTTCCATCGCACCAAATACTCCGATTATTCACGCAACGTGCGTTATTTCGTTCTGCAAGAATCATACGATCGTGAAATATGTGTAGTTAGACCCAATCCAGAAGCATCTTGCCTCCCTCCTTGCTCAAGCTAATACGAATTTGGCAACGAGAGGGGCAACATTGAACAACGAAGATGATAAGCCATGCCTGATAGATCTTCATAGATGAACCTGGAATACTCAAGAACGCACATTTAACAATTCACGAAGTCAGGGAAGTCCGTCAGTGATTGACAGCGACTATGTGAAGGGGTAAAGTCCAGAACGATCACAGTTTGTGCCAATAGTAGACACGATATCTTTGCGGGCTACTTTCCATTCTCGTTCACCTGTATACTCACAGCGCATGCCCTGAAACAAGGTCAACAGTATGACAGAAGTGCAATTACTCGAGGCTGATCAAAGATGCACCTTGAACGTGTTTCTTGCATCATCAACCCCAAAATCTGTAGTCATCCCAATCATCCAAGGAGATACCTCCACCCCCACACCAACATGTACCCCTGACTAGACTAGCGAGACCCTGAAAGACACCAGGACGCCACCAGCCAACCGAAGCCCACCTCGCGACCCAAAATCATCTCCCCAACGTGCATATTTCTTTTCCCTTCTTCATCGACACACTCAGGCTTCACGGAGTTTTATATAAACGTGCCCTTTCGCATGTTCCCATCTTCATTGGCTTGCCGATGCTCTTGTGATGTGTGAGTGCGCTGAGGCCTTCATGTTATGCACGCCTATCGGCCACATCTGTATCTGAGCAGTTTATCCGGTCCAGATATCGAGGTGCCTGTCCTCGGCTAGATCCTCCGAATCAACCACACGAATATACTTTCGTTATCTCTTGTACCTGTCGATTGATTGTGCAAGGTACAACAGTCAATATACAGCATGCAGGAGAAAGACGGCTTGCAGATATGCACTGCAATTGTCTAAGCTTGCCAATCGCAACTCACGAAGCTTCGTGCAGTACCGGATATCACATCCCATCCCCCACACGGCCTACAGCGAAGTGGCAGCGGGCGGCTTTCTCCCACATATCTTCTTTCGGACACAGGCACGTTTTTGTAATACTCCGTTTCGTTTTCTTCATCTCACATGCAAGTCAATAATCACTCAAGGCAAGCGCACAAGCATGTCATCCGATTTCCTTTTGCTCGTCTAATCGTCGAATACTGCCGAGGAAGTCCAACCAAGCAGCAGCCGTACTTAGGAAGGTGCAAAGAAAAAGCAAATTACCACTAGATGCGATTCGACCATGCCGCCCATCTCATCCCGTACCAGACCATTACCATATCAGCTAGCACGTTTCCTTATCTCGACCCTCGTACGGCCCAGTCTTCAATCTGCAAACAGATCTGCAAGTCACCCAGCTCTATACTGATTTCGGAGATGCGATGCAGACAGATAGACGATCGGAGCTTCGAGGGGTATGTGCCCTTTGGAAGGGAAGCGCAAGATGAGACATGTTTATTTCTGCATTTGCGGAGGGTCTTCTTTCTTCTTGGGCACGGGATATTCATGAAGGCAAAAGGGAGAGGTGAGCACGTATGGGGAAAAGAAAGTTTTGACTATGAAGCTTCTCATATAGTCTTGAGCTAACCGCCGGAGAAGAGGAATTCCGTCTCTGGTAATTTTGGTGTATTCTCTTTTGCCTACGGTTTATGTTCTGTGCTGTCTATTCATTCATAATTTTGGTTGGCTCGGTGCTTCATTCTTCACAAGTCGACCTTCGAACTTCAGGTCAAGTATCCCGAAGAGACAAGTTACAATGGGAGACTTCGATCCAGCTTTTGTGCACCAGTTGGCGGTGGAGTCGTGGAGTTTATACGGTGTTGGAATGCTGTTGATCCTCATGCGGACGTGAGTCTCTTGATCTCAAATCACCCATGCCGAAGCTCACAGCAAACATAGATATGCTAGAATACATCGCCTGGGAATCCGAGGACTTCAACCAGACGACTACTTGATGCTATTGGCTGGCGGTCTATACACGGCACTCATCGTCTGCTTGAATGTCATCGCAGGCGGAGGAGGAAGTAATCTATACCCACCAGAAGACTTCGACACTTTCACTCCACAAAACATCCAAGACCGAATCAAAGGTTCCAAAATCGTCATCATATCCGAACAGGTAAACCACTATTCCACCCCTCCTCGACACTCACTGACCCCTCCCAGGCCATGCTCAACGTAATCTACATAATCAAAGCCTGCATGCTAATAATGTACACCCGCCTCACCCTCGGCCTCCAAGTCCAACGCATGGTATTATACCTATCCATCTACGTCGCGCTCGGCTGGCTCGCCACGGAAATCGCCTTCTTCACAGCCTGCACTCCCTTCTCCGGGTACTGGGCCATGCCACCCCCAAACCCACAATGCACAACCCTCGAACACTACGCCATCATCCAAGCCTGCTTCAACATCTCCTCCGATACACTCATGCTGTTTATACCCCTCCCGCTCATCACAAAGCTCAATATGCCGCTGAAGCAGAAATCCGTGCTGCTGGTTATCTTCTCTATGGGCTTGTTTGTCATCCTGGCTGCTGTCTTGACGAAGGTGTTTAATCTGTCGGATGTGTGGGATCCGTCGTATATGCTGTGGTATACGCGCGAAGCATCCGTTGCTATATACGTCTCTAACCTCCCTATGATCTGGCCGCTCCTAAGAGAATGGTTCCCTGCATTACGAACCCTAACACCAGGGCAGAAATCGTCATCGAAAAATCTTTACGGGCCTGGCATTGGAGGCGGTAGACCGCGCACGACGAATATTGCGGGACGACATCTCAGCGGTGGGTTTGGCGGGAAGAGGTTGAGTGATAATGGAATCATTACGACTATACGCGCGAAAGGGGAGAGTACGGAGGAACTGAGTATTGGGAGCGAGGACACTGAGATGGGAATTGTGCATAGAGATGCAAATGGGCATGGGCATGGCCATGAGGAGTGGGAGATGAGACCTACGACGAGAGGAGGTGAGGAGGCGTGGGAGAGAGATGCGCAGTTGAAAGAGGCTGGTGGGGGTGGCATACATATGACGACTACGGTGCAGATCTCTGTTACGGAGGAGAATGTGCATGCCGGTGGGGGTGCGAGAGCGGGCGAGACGAGGGTACATATTCCAAGGCCGTTGATGTTGGGGAGGAATCAGGATTTGGAGAAGGGTTCGCAGGCCAGTTTTGAATGGGATTTTGAGCATGGTGGGTCGAGGAGGTGAAGGCTTCAGTCTCCCTTTGGGGATATCTTTTTGGGCGTTGAATCGATACACTGTACATGTATGTGATAGAGATTGCGTGGAATGTTTGGCTGTAAAGTGGAGTTCGGTGTTGGGAGTTGGGAAATTTGTATTGAGTTTATTAAGCTGAAACAGACAAGATTATGTTGTGGCAATCCATCCAGTTACGTATTCACTGTTCCATACCTTTCGCAGATTAAATTCTCTCATGTCACACAAAATTTGGGAGTAAGAAAGACTCTGCTATTCATGACCTGAAGTTGCAAAGCATGAAGGACTATTGATCCTTTTCCAAACGTTTGCTACTGGAAAATTTGTCCAATCAAACGTAAGCAGACTCCAAAGCAATCCGCCCAACTCGAGAGGTTTTCCCACCCATTATAGCTTCCAATCCTCCTTGATCAAATCCGCCCCCTTCTCAGCAACAGCATAAACAGTAGCCACAATATTCCCGCTCACATGAAGCGGAATCACACTCGCATCAATAACCCTCACTCCCTTACACCCATGAACCTTCAACCTATCATCCACAGCGCCCACACCCTCCTTACCCATCGCACACGATCCCAGAGGATGATACTCCGTCGCAACATTCCCCCTCACGTACGTCTCAACCGCCTTCTTATCACTCAGATCAAGTGGCCCATCAGGATAGTACCTCCTCTTCACCTTCTCCTTAAACGGACTCGTATTGACCATCTTCTCCACAATCGCCAACCCCTTCGAGAAGATCTCAACATCAGCCGGATGCGAAAGATACGCCGGATCAATCACCGGATCGACTTTCGGATCCGAAGAAGCAATATGCACAGTCCCAACCGACAACGGACGCGCAATACACGCACCCAGCAAGAACCCATGCTTCCCAGCCATCTCTGGCGGTTGCTCAAAGAACTTCGTCTGATCGTATGCATGCTTGACATTCAAGCTCGCAGGGAGCAACACGATCTGGATACTAGCTTCGTCTTTCGATGCGATGCCTTTGGCGAGGAGTTGTTTGGCTTCGGCGGTGTGTCCGCCGTAGGTGGAGGAGAGCATGAGGTCTTGCAAGGCGGAGACTTCGGCTGGTGTGGCGAGGTCGGCGTAGGAGACGAAGCCCATGGCTGCACCGCCGGTTGAGAGAGGACCGCTGCGGGTAGAGGCGTATTCTTCCATGACAGTTTCGACGTATGACGGGTCTTGCATCGAGTCGAGGGACTGTTCGCCGTCTGCGAGCTCGTAGCCGAAGCCTGTGGCGGGGTGATCGTGGAAGTTCTCTCCTATGCGGGGGTTGTTGACGATAGGCTTGATGCCGGCTGCGGTGAGGATTGAGGGGTTGCCGATTCCTGAGAGTTCGAGGATTTGAGGTGTTTTGAACTGTGGTTGTTGTGTTAGTGGTTTGTTAATGGGAGAAAGGGGTAGTGAGCATGAATATGTCACTGGGACCATGGAACGAGACGCGCTACGACGAGTGAGAGAAACGGAAGCTTACCACTCCAGCACTGAGTACAACTTCTTTCTTCACATTCACCTTATAAGATTTTCCACCATGGCCAAACTCAAGCCCAGAGACAGTCCCGTCCAGACTAACCACAAGCCTCTCCACCAGCGCCTCTGTCAACACTCTCAAATTCGGACGCTGTGCATTTGGAAGCAAGTAGCCTGTAACCGCATAACTTCTAGTTCCGTCTGCCTCTCCACCACTGCGATCGATTGTGCTAAGCGAGTGATACATTCCCAAGTGATCACCACTCCACGCATTCATAGGACTTCCCATCTTCTCACTTAGTGTAGAAGCAGCAGCGATCCATTCACGTTCTTGCGGAAGACGCCAGGTCGAGAAACTGGTGTGAATTGGTCCATCACGACCGTGGAAGTCGGCATCGTACTTGGTTTCGAGTGGGATATTGGATTTGTTCTTGTATGTGGCTGGGTCATCGAAGTGTTCGTGCTTTCTGAAGTACGGGAGGAGATCTTTGAATGACCATCCTTTGTTGCCGAGATTTGCCCACTGACGAAAGTAAGTCGACAGGAGTTGCAGAGAGAATCGGGGAATTGGAGCTTACATCGTCGTAGTCTGAGGCATGGCCACGAACGTACATCTGGTAGTTGATCGCAGATGAGCCTCCCAGAACTTTACCGCGGGGTTGCTGGAATGGTGTCTTTTCTGTCAAATGTTTCTATTCCCAAAGTCAGCAACGGTTTTCAATTACGGTTTATGCAGTTATGATTTAACGTACTTGTGGAACACTACGATGAATCCAATCGTACTTTGGATCTCCAATAATCTTGGGATAGAGAGCTGGTGTCATAATCATTGGGTCACCAATACTTGCTGTCCCTGCTTCCAGGACGCCAACTTTGATGTCGGCATTTTCTGTCAACCTTGCAGCGACTGTGAGGCCGGCTGTTCCACCACCGACCACAATGAAGTCGTAGTCATGCTTGAGAAATTCCTCGACGGAACAAAGAGCAGGAGTGTCAGAATTGGCCATTTTCAGTGACTGCTAGAAACCTAACTGCAGTTGCAGAGTAGGAGCATGTGAAAGAGCAGTATGGAGTCGCCTTTATATAGAATTGTAGCAAGCTTTAGATAGCGACCGGCACACTCTTTTCTCGGGACGCTTGTCCTTGCTAAGATACAAGTTTGAACAAGAGCGGCAAAGACCTGCAACATGTCAGCCCTACCTTCGTGACATGGCTCGTTCACGTACATGATGCTAGAAGGCAAGAGGGAAAACCGGCCGCTCTACACGCGCCAAGGCATCTCATTAGTCCGATGACATGGATTTAGTTCCCGTTCGTGCTTCATTTCCTGATGTGCGTAAGCTGCCCATGAGACACTTGAAGATTAGAGGAATGATGGTCCGTCCCTTGAACTCTTGGTCTTAGATTGACTGTAATTCGCCATTGAAAAGCGACTCTGATATCAGCTCACTAGCAGACGGCCTTGACAAGTAGGCTCGTACAGCTCGTAACTACCCCGCTTTTGGCTGTACCACACTACTATCACCATCTCAGCCCTATAAAATCCGTGCATTAACAGTAGCTCAGATTGGCCTGGGATATGCGAGCCCCTCATTGACTCGTGACATCGAGATCTGGAATGCTTGATAACGAATGTGGCATTGGAGGGGATGTCCACTGAAAAACATATGATGACAGCCAAATGTCTGGATTTCGACACCCTCGACCATTATTTGGAGGCACCAGCTGATGATGAGCGGAGTTGTAAGTCAATGGCACGACATGCATGTCAGCTGAATATCAGAGGCACTTCTCAGTTATCCCATCCATATTATCGGTGATCAGGAGTGAACAGAATCCTTATCACCGAATCTGCTCGGTGTTTGTTCTCGAAACACTGCCGGAGATTGCAGCGGAACGTGCAGCATGTGCTTGTCGTCGATGCTCGATTCGGTATCAAGAGCATATATAATTTAAATCATCGCTGCTGACTGTGATGAGAAGCTGGATCGGTGTCTATGATTGTGACGATGATGATGAGAGAAATGTGGTTCAGAAGTCTGGGCACTGTGGTTTCAGGTGGCAGTGGCAGCGAAAAGTTGACTGGGCACGTAAAAAGGTAAAGTGTTAGACCCGCATCTTCCCCAGATCTCGGGTGTTCTAGGCGGCCTCAGCGGCCGCTTCAGGGGTTTGGAGTTACTTGCCTTGTTGACAACCTTCCAAGGACTTCACAAACATCTCTGACAGTGTAATCATCGAGCGACAATAGCGCAGCTTGCAATGGTGTCTATTGTATCTCCACTGCTGAATAGACACTTGTAATCTGCACCCGCAATAATGGTTGCGTGGCACAATTACTGATAGCAACTTGTGTCTCGAGGTTATTCGTGGGCGAAGATCTTTTTCTCTTCGACATCATGTTGTTTCTGTTTGTGCCCAAAAAGCTCGTCATTTGATGATTACACAACACAACGATTGCAGGATCTGCTGATACCGTTCGAATACTCAACATTCTTTGAGCTAATTGGAGTAACACTAGCCAAAGTATCATCACCGTACCGCTACGATATCATGGAAGAAGCGGGCGAAACCGACGACCCATGCAGAGTTCGAAATATGTCATACAGTCGAGATGATATCCGGAACCGTTCAGTTTGTGTCGTGGCAGCGGACTTCCGCTCAAGAAGGTCGACTTCTCGTCATCTTCGGAGTAATATTCCTGGGCATAAGCTGATATTTTCATGAGTACGAGGAAATCCTGCCCTAGACCTCCAACCTGGTACATCACCGATATGGTATTCATTTCTCAACCTTGGATCAAAGCATGTGATTGTCTCAACTGCGCAGTGCGAGCTTCATGGCAGTTGGTTGGAGTGGAACACATTTGGGAGACAAGGCTGCATTGCCTAGACCAGCACTGATGTTGATTTCACTATCGCCGTCTTCAAATCGTGTTGAAGAAGAACCTAATTCCCGGTCAGGCTCGATATGGTTCGCAGGTTTGGGGGTCTTGACTTACCCAGACAGGCCAACTCCATTTGATCGAAGCCGCCACGAAGTACTCTCATGCAATCAGCAACTACAAACGATATTCTTCCCGGTTCGACCGCGGCCGACATACACACTTCGACACTTTTGAATCTTGTCAGTCATGTTCTTGAAGGCTTGCCGAACGATCTCAGAATATTTTATGGTGTCGATATCCTCACCGGTCTGGGGTCAGGCCCTGTCGACTCCCTCATTCAGTGGTCGATGACCGACCGTATCTTCGCGCGAGACGAGAAGATTGATTCTTTTGTATTCGATTAGAGACGGGATTTTACCTTGGACTTGTCGCCACAGGTCAAATTCCGCAGTCTTAGTGCTGGAAATTGTGTTTCTGGCATGGAGCCTTCTTCTTTGAGGTACATTTTGTGCCACAGCTCTTCGCGGTGGGCGAGAGCACATCCATACTTCCGCTACTGACTCCCGAAAGGGTTCCCCATACCACAAGTTCCAGCTTCGAAGACGATCCCGGAAGCATCAGAAAGGTGCAGATGATATCGTGGATGTGGAAGGTATCAAAAAACATCTTTCCGCAATGTCCCCGGCCGAGCTTCGAACCTACTGGCAACGAGTGGCACCCATATTTACACGGTATGCGAGCAAGGAGTCATAGCTATATCTGGCGCCATTTTTCTTCAGCATCTTCACCTTCTCCGCCATTGTCTGGGCTGAAATAATGGAAGGAGACTTGATCATGTGGCTGTCACTTCCGTCTCTGACTCGTTCAGAGCCGTTCTGCGTCCCGCCTTACAGCTTAGGTATTTCTGCCGCTGTGGATGTGTAATTTCTTTTGCGAAATGTACTTATTATTGTCAGTGGGTGGCACAACCATTGAAACATGCATTGATTGACTGTTGGCATACTTTGCTGAGACCATTCAGTGACTGGTTCATCTTACATGAAGCCAAGCATACCAATGGTCCGAACGAGGCCGGCGACTCTGTATTTGACTTGCTCCCGCTTCCAGTACCACAACCGGGTTGTTGGCGTACGGGTTCGCAGTCTTGCTCATCAGTGGCTCGTATCAGGTAGACTTGCAAATCCTCTTATTGGCTTTGGAGTTGGATCAGCCGGACCTATTTTATCGACCCAAGCCATCGACTGTTGCCTTCATATGGCAGGGGAGAGCATTGTTCTAAGAATATTCGCCAGGAATGTCATGGGTTTCGCATTCACTTTCGCAATATAGTAAACGCCCTCTCGTTAACAATACCAAGGCACTGCTGACCACAAGCCTAGGCTTCAGACTAATGAATCAGGCGGTGTAGCAGTGACATTCATGTTAGCCGCAGTATGCTTCTTGTCAACGATGAGCTTCCACATCATGGTCGTCAGAGGCAAGGACTTCCAGCGCCGTACCGCCAGCAGGTATTTGCAATACTCGAAGCAAAGAGGTCGGTGTGGCTGACACTAGCTTTAAATAGCTAAGTAAATCGAAGTTTTCATGGTTGAGGAGCTTTGCAAGTCTATCTATCGATTTTGCCTTTCCCATCCACCTTTTCAAGTGAGTGGGATGGTGCGGCTGTTGAGCAGCGAGCCTGCCGCAGCGTGCGCCTTAGTATGGAAATACGACAGATCAGACCAATCGGGGAAAACTACTCCAGTGTATTACATGTTAATCACGGATGCAGATGGCAGGTTTAGAATCACTGATTGGCTGTTTTACGACGTTGTTGACCCCTGTCCCTCGCTTATTTGTTCTCCTCAAAAGCTTGGTAGTTCCCATGCCTTCATGATATTACAGCTCTTGCTTCCTTTGCGTCAAGCATATCAACAAGAGAAAACAAAATGTTGTCTAGCACCGAAGAAGAGTTCGCTGCGAAAGTTGCGAAGACGGTAAAGGATTCTCAAGATGCTGCGAGAAAGGCGCTGGCTGTAAGTGTTGCGACGGACTGAGACCTGTCACAACAAACTGATCACGCTGCCATGATCTAGATCGATGACGACCCCCACAATCATGAAGAGCTTCAGGACTCGAAGGGAAAGAATGGGTAGATGGAACGATGTGCATTTAAGGAAATTTTATTGACGTGAAGTAGTATTCTGGTCGAGGGCTCTGCGGAGGGAAGTGAGTGGATTCAAATCCAAAGCTAGAAGCCCGCGCTAATATCGTGCTAAAGCATATTTTCTACCAAATCACCAGGTACGATGAACCTTATACTCGCAGATTATATTACTGATTAGCTGTAGAGCGAGCAAGATAGACTCAGTGAGTTGTATTGATCTCTTCTCAAGCCGGAATTGCTGACAAGTCCTTGGCAGATCTCCAACATCAAATATTCTTACTTTCGTTCAATGATAAGCTTGTTCTGGCTCCTATCGCCGAGGACGAAATCAAGCATGTCCTTGACATCGGAACAGGAAGTGGTATCTGGCCGGTGGAGTTTGGTAAGTCCTCGCTTTCCGACGAATTGTTGATTAGGTGACTGATGCGATAGCAGCCGAGCAGCATCCAAACACCCAGGCTCTAGGCTTTGACATCAGCCCATGTGCGCCGCCTTCGTAAGTCATCGAAGTCTCTCACGAAATTGTACTAACACGCCCATCCAGCATTCCCCTAAACTGCAAATTCGAAGTCCATGACGCGGAAGCAGAATGGCACTTCCCCCAAAAGTTTGACTACATTCACGGCCGTGCCCTCATGTCGTGCTTTCATTATCCCCTTGCCGTCATCAAATCCGCATTCGCAGCTCTCGAACCAGGCGGCTACCTCGAACTCCAGGACTGCGTCGCACCCTGGCATTCTCTCGATGATACACTCTCTGGCACAACTCTCTGGAGGTTCCATCAAATGACCATCGCCGCAGCAGCCAGTCTCGGACGAGATGTCACGCAGGTGGTCAAATATAAAGCCTTCTTTGAGGAAGCTGGATTTGTTGATGTCAAGAAGGTACATTATCAGTGGCCCTTGGGAAAGTGGGCGAAGGGTGAGAAGATGAAGAAGGTGGGGGAGATGTTTCAAGAGGATGTGGAGAGTCTGATGGACGTGCTTGCCGAGAGGTTGTTAGTTAGGGGGGCGGGGATAGAGAAGGAGAAGGCGGATGAGATGGTGGAGGCTGTGAGGAGAGACTGTAGGGATGGGAAGGTGCATGCATATATGTCTGGGTGAGTCCTGTTCTTGGTATGGTGATTGTGTGCGGGTGCTGATCAGAATAGAATCGTGGTCCATGGAAGGAAACCAGAGTAAGCAAGCTCAGGAAAGATACTAACGAATGGATTCATGGATTAGAACACAGCAACATTGGTACCCACTTGCTGTATCGCTTTTTTGTTCCAATTATTGAGGTAGCTTTTGGTACTTTGCGAGGCTGGGTCTGCAGTCCATTGCCTTCCTGTACAGACGATAATGGACGCATGACACACACATCATCCAAGATACGCTGTTTGATCTATCTCTGAACCTTGGGTGTTCTTTCATGCAATGGAACTGTGCAAATTTCTGCTGAAGTATTTAACATGAGCTTGTCAGTCTGAGCCCAGGGCAATCCCTAGAATGAAGGTCTTAGTTCCCTTCCTTAGTTTGTACAAATAACAAAGATCCGGCGCTTTCTTAGAAAAATGATCTCCTTCGTGGAAAATTTGTTTGGAGAGCAAGATAATGACAGACTTCAGAAGTCAGCGACGGCATTAAATTACTTTCACGATGTGGAACCGTCTCTATTATCGAGTATGAAGATCTAGTCCATGATACCATGAAGCAATCTTCTACTAGATAAGGCTAAATTCTCGGCCTTATTATGGGCCTTTGCATCTCTCGTTGCTTGCGGCTATGTTGCCTCCTTTCCCAGCTGTCCTTACGTCGTCTGGCCGCGACTTCAAAACTGGCGATATCAAAGGGTTTTTCAAGGCCCTGTGTCTGTCGCTGGAGTCTCTCAAGCCAGTCCTCCAATAGTTCAGACGAAACGTTTTCGTGGGGCTCCCAAGAACTGCGATTTACTGAATAGTTCATCCAAGATATGAGATAATACTTGTTCTTCGCCGTTCCTTTCTCTGCTAAAATCCGGTCTACCTCGAATTCCACACTCGAGCTTTAATCCTCGGAGTCAGTAGAGATGAAGGAGATGTCATCGTCGTCGTCTTCATGGCGGTTGTCATAGTGAATGTCGTGGTCGATTTCATTATCACCGGTTTCGTCTTCGTCAGGTGTCATCTCCTCGCTTATGAATGGAGCTCGCCAATGAGATGGAGATTCGCTGCTTGGCTGGCTGGGACAGAGCAGCCTCACTCTTCGGAATGCTCTTACATCGTCATCGCTAAAAGCTGCCTCTCCGACCTTCCTCTTTTGTGTGCGGTGTGCGGATGCAGTATGCTCTTGGCTCTGCTGGTCTTCACTGGCGCCTTCCCTTCGGTCGGGGACATCTTCAATGCTTTCCAGGCCATCGTCACAAGACAAAGGAGACTCCAGTTCTGTCATGCGCTGGTACCAGGTTCCACATTTATGACTGTGAATTGTCAGCACGCGAAGTTCAACAATTGCTGGAGAAAAATATGAATACCATTTAATTCCAGAGTCGGAGGTCACATAAGACGCCGTGTGACAGCCTGGGCATGTATTTTTGCTCCAGTCTCCAGAAGCCTTGAAAATCATGCTCATATCTAATTGACGTCCAGGTAGAAAGCTAGACTCAAAAGACAGAGATCGATCAATCTCAAGCTTAAGGTGTGTTTCTTGGATGGCGTATTCTCTTCGCACTATCTTTCCGTGACCAGGAAGTCGGTCGAAACGTGCTATCAGGACACTTTCGAACACGTCCCAGGAATTGATCAGCTCGAGGTGAATCGGCGCAACTCGCCCAAGAGCGTCAGTCAGGATTAGCGGTTCCTAGATCCAGCATGGTTTGAACTCTCGTGGGATGCACGTCTGGAGATTCGTCACAGCATTGTAAGTTTTGAGGTTGACAGTCCAGATGTTGAACATGAAGGCCTTGAGTTCAGCCCCGAGTTTGAAGAAGTAGTTCCTAGTTTGATTGTGTAAGTCATTGCTCGGTCCGTGCGGCAAGACGGAGATTCTCACATTCGCTCTACGAGCCTGGAGGTGTTTGTTCCTTGCTCCTTTAGGTTTATCTCACTTTCGGCTAACTTTCCTTGTATGACAGATAGTGCCGCGCTTTGTTGTTGCTGGATATTATCACGCTGCTCTTGAGCAATGAGAAGTTTCGCATTGATATTTTGATCGGTGAGCTTCGTGAGGTTGCTACCGTCCCTAGTCAGCCCCATAATCAGACATGAACAGAACCCGCCTACATGCTTGCCGTGATCAAAAGCATATTTATCGTAGAGCTGTGCCCATTGATCTCAGTCCGAAACCTGGCGATCTCCTCCTTCTGTGTCAAAGCCCATTTGATTTTCTTCCCTGTATCGCGAATTCTATCACCCGATCCGCCTTCCCTCAAGCTACGATTGTACGATTTCAATTTTCGTAAGAACGATACCATGCATTCTTTACACTGTTCTACCACCCTCCTCGTGGTACAGCTTAAAGCATTCAGCTCAATCGACGTGTCACAAGTTCGCGATAGCAACTCAACCTCCAGGAGCGCCCGATCCAGGGACCACAACTCTCGGCACAGCTGTTGGTACTCGGCCGATGCTCCCTGAACGTCGTCAAGAGCTTTGATTACATCTTTGACATGGATACAAACGGCAATCACATCTCCGGCGGAGAAACCAAACGGTATTGGGAGGGCCATTGCGTCGAGCTGGAACAAGATTCAGTAGGGTCGAACTTCGAAGAGGAAGGGAGCAGATGTTGAACAAGGCTGGCGACAGTCTGCCTGCATATGCGGTGTCTTGTCTCAGCCACCACCAATCTTTCAGCCAGTCTGCCTTGCCTTGTAACAACGCAATCCGTTCGCTTGACCAACCAGTCAGGGCGCTTTGAATTCAGCTTGATTTCAAGCCATCGAACTGTTCCTAGTCACCATTTCCTGCCTCTGGTGGTGCAGACTCCGAGAGAAGAATTTGTAAATCCTTCAGAGAATTGATCTACGGCGGACTCGAATCCCAAGAGGTTATCTTCGTATGATCAAGATGGATCGAAACTATCCCTCTTTCATCGCAGGCATCTTATCTCGCTCCTCGCTGTCGCCGATATACACCGTCTCACTTGGCGAAATATCCAAACATTTCAGCACTTTAGGAAAGAGTCCATCGGCCTTCGAAACACCGAATTGATTGGTTGTGAAGAGGAAGTCAATACAACCTTCGATCCCCAGCCGTTCGATTGTTCGCTTCTGTGCATCTACTGGTCCTTCTGTGATCACGATTTTCTTGCCCGTATCCTTGAGAGTTGATAACAATTCCATAGCACCTTCCTTCAAGTTCAAAGATTCCATCAAAGTGGCTTCATACGACTCCAAAAGCTCGCTCACGAAATCCTTGTCGTGTGGGAGGTCATGATTTCCAAGAAGTGTGATGATTCTTTCTAGTCGATAATCGTGTGACGTCTTGCCGTCAGTGAAAGCAATTTTTGATTGTTCCCCGAGGATGCGAGAGTATGTGCCTTTGAGTGTTGATATGGAGACTTCATGTCTCAGATGGATAGTCTCTAGCATCTCATTTGTGGCGATGCCAGTTGTATGGCGATAGTTGTGAAGGGTGTCGTCGAGGTCGAAGCGTATCCATTTCTTTTCAGCGATGATGGCCTTCAGCCAGGCACGGTCATGAGGAGGTGACTGTGTCGTCGGGTGTTTCATATTAATTTCTGTTTATTCAGACCCATTGGTCTATTGGCGGATAAGCAGGGTAATCTTGATAGTTTTATGCGAAAATGGTGACAATGGATATCGTGAATTGCTGAGGTCTCATAGAGCTCGGTAGCCATCATTTAGCTCCTACCACATGTTGGTATTGCCCGTAAGCTTGCCACGAAACCTCGCGATTCCCAGGCTAGTGCGACAAATTATATTGAACCCACATAGTTTTCTTTGGAAAATCTGGGGGCAAGACCAAAAGTAGTTCGAAGGGTTTTCGATACATCCAGGCAGTGTAATAGAGATGAAACAAGTCCATTGCTTAGACGCTACTGGCCAATTAGTCCTGATTACTTAAGATTCAAGACGCACCGGGACAGCGGCCCGCGTATCGATCGATCATTTGGAGACACACCACTTCTTACGGTTAATCATCGGGGGACCGGAACAACACTCGCTACAACTTTTAAAGGAAACACAATGAGAAGAAACGTGAGCCTTCGGAAGTTGCGTTTTCAGACAGCGCTTTAAATCTTGAACAAGGATGTGTGATTATAATTTGAGCGTCAGAGCAGGATCATATGGGCATTGTTGGTTTTGTTATTGTTTTCGGTAAGCGAGGAAGTTCTCGCTTCTGAAAAGGGGGCCAACTCACTTCACTGATTTGTCTGAAGTTCTCACTTGTGAGACTCCGCTGTTGGCATGTGATCTCCATGTTTACATGAGCAGTTATGTCGTTTTGACGGCGCGTGGTAAATGCATATTAAATTTCAGGGTAAGTTGGCATTGTTAATGTGCTTGTACCTTGAAGCTTGAGAGATTGTTTGGTTTACAACTTACAACCCATCTAGCGGTCTGGATGAGTTCTTCCTTCTTACAATCAACCATCAATCACTTTGAAGCTATCTCTGGTCAGAGTTTCCTCGACTTGACGATTGGAAGCGGGGTTGGACCGGACCCACAACTAGTTCTCGCGCGAGTCCGGAATAAATGCGGGTATCACAGATCCACAACACGGCCGGCATCCCACTCTTTCTTGGTTGCACGCCACCTCGAAGTTTATAAAGATACGCTGCTCTTATCTGAAAACGAAGTTCTGGATACATACTGTGACTTGAGTGCCGCCAGACGAGAAAGCTGATAATATTCAAGAAAGTGCCAAGAATCAATTACAACAGTCTGTACATTATCAAACAAATTTAATTCTTGACCTACACCTTCATAATGGCTCCCATTGCTACTTCCAGTCTTTCTTCCTCCACCCCAGACGTCACTCCCATGTTGGAGAAGTCGTAAGTCAGATCCAGCCAAGTAACTGTGCTACAATCTGACTGTCTATATTAGTTTCAAAGCCCAGAACAACACCTGGCTTTCCGATTTGCAAAGAGATGGCTACGTAGTCGTCAGAAATGCCATCCCTCGCGAGCGAGCAATCGCATACCAACAAAAAGCATTCGACTGGATCAGCGAACTCCGTCCCGGATTCGATGTCAACAACCCCGACACATTTGTGAAAGAGCACCTCCCTGTTATGAGCAAAATCAACACCTTCTCCACCTATGGAGTAACACACGAGAAATTCATGTGGGACGCTCGCATGGAGCCCGGCGTTCTGAAAGTTTTCGAGGAGTTGTGGGGAACGGATGAGCTACTCGTTAGCTTCGATAGCTTGAACGTCACATTCCCGAATCGCAAAGATGTGCCAAGGAAGCCGACTTGGGAACACGTTGATCAGACGCCGCTGAGAAGGGGTCTGCAATGTGTGCAGGGTATCATCAATTTATCGAATGCTGGGCCTGAGGATGGTGGTTTGATGTGCTATCCAGGTTCGCACTTGCTGAGTGATGAGTTCTTTGATACACAGACAGATAAGAATACTTGGGAGAAGAAGGATTATTATGGTTTTAGCAAGGACCAATTGGAGTGGTTCCATGCTAAGGGCCTCAAGCCTTTGAAGGTCTGCGCCGAGCCTGGAGATCTGATCCTTTGGGATAGCAGGACCATTCATTATGGTGCTGAGCCGACGGAGAAGAGCAACACGATTCGGACGGTCATTTATGCCGCCTATACCCCCGCCAAGTGGGCTACGAAAGAAGATTTGGAAGTCAAGTCAAGTATCTTCAAAAGCTATCTTGGAACCACGCATTGGCCACATGAGAATTTTGTGTGGAGAAACGCCGGCAGTATTTTGGAGGATGGGACGAGAGACCCGAAGGATAGAGAGGAGCCGGCCGAGCTACCTGAAATGACGCCTGCGTTGCTGAAGCTGGCTGGCGCTATGGCTTATTGAGACTTTTGTGAAGTTTAATGTCAATTATAATTCTTGAGTTCTTCGAAGACCACGTTTGCTCGTTAGTGATCAGTCTTCTCACAACACTTCCAATGTTTTCTTTGAAAGCTGGACTGCATGACTCAAAACAGTGAGAAACGACTGAAATCAAACTGTAGTGGACTAACGAGTCAAGTCTGTAGACCGAGGATTTACAGATTCGAAGGTGAAGTAAGATCTGCTTGAGGATGTTCGCCAAACTGAGCCAAATTCCCCATCTGCACTCCCATCTTCTGCACCCAAGCAGCCCACTCCAAGACCTTCTCATCCCACTCCCCAAGCTCTATCTCCCCACTCTCAAACACCTTCTCCAACATTAACGCATGCATCGCAGCCTGTGAAGTCCCTGACGCGGTATGCGTTCTCAACCCCGCCAGAGCGTCACCCATCAGCAAAACTTTGCCATTCATAAACACAGCTTTGGAGGCAATAGTATCAGTGATGGCTTGGATGAAAGGCTGTTCGACTTTCTGGAAGATCTCGGCTGCTGGTGCTGGTAAGATTGAGGATGCGATGAGGCGTTGTCGGTCACGGATCTCAGGCCGGATTTTGCCTATGCCCAGAGAGAAAGTGTGGATTTTGCCACTGGTGGATGTGAGAATATCTTGGAGTTCGGAGGGTGTGTGGTTGGTATACCAGACGATATTGGCATAACGCTCACCTTTGCTTGTGGATCCATTGAGACCGGGGATCTTGTATCTGCTTGACGTCAGTCACAATTCAAGGTACTAAATGGAAATTCTGACATCACGACATGGCCTCCTTTGTAGTAGAAGAAAGTAAGATTGTCTTTAAGAATGTTTTCTGTTTCTTTTGAAAGAAGATCTTCCCTAACCATCCCTCGCCATGCAACGTAGCCGGAGTATGTTCTCTCGGCTTCCGGCTGCATAAGCTTCTTGACAGATGAACTTGGACCATCGGCACCAATGACGAGATTCGCTTCCGTGAACGATTTCTTGCCTGAATTGTCCTCGTAGTGGACATTGACTTGATCAGACCCGGCGGCCTCGATCTCACAGACACGCAGTCCTGTCCGATACTCTGCTTTGCCATCGCCTTCGCTCCCTTCCGCACCTGCAATAAACCCTTCCTCATAACGACCATCAAAGTTGGCCCTCAAAAGCGAATAAAGTAAACCCCAGCTCGTACTAGCATTCGGGACTTTTCCAGTTATCGTTGCTTTGACGCTACCATCCCGTTTCAGAAACTGCATGGCATCTGGCAGATTGACATAATACTGAGTTCCTGTTCTATCATATTCGTTGAAAAACTCTAAGATAGGTGAGCCTGACGATGTGAGGCTCTTGAATGATTCGTATATGGAAGGGACTACGGTCGAGATGGAAATCCCGGCGCCTTGATCGATGAGGGTGCCGGATGGAGTACGTTCGAGAATCGTAACATCGTGACCGAGACGAAAGAGAACAATGCCGGCGAAGAGCCCTCCAAGTGAACCGCCTACGATGATAATTTTCTTGGGCTCTGAATTTGCCATTCCTCGAGGATAAAGTGGTCCAGAATCCAGTGATTCAAACAGATTGGTATTGTGAAGAAGGTCAACATGATATTCAGGTTTCATCGGAATATACTTCAAGCTATTTCGCCTGACGAGAAGTTTAAGAGGGCGATAGTTTCGGCAGTTGTACAGCTACCTCACGACTCTGCATGTACCGACGAACCAATTGCTAAAGTGGACAGCATTTACGTAAAATGAAAGTACCCAGCAGAAGACAGTTCGTCGACAAACTTTGTTTTCTCGTATCGTACCGAACGTGGACTTGATTATTGATCTGAAGCAGATGCTCGGAACCAATGCTCATTCGTATCATGTGACGGCATAAGAACGTGGCTACATGCTTTTACGTCGTGGTGGTCGATAGTTGCAAGGAAAGAGAACGTTGTGCTACATTTGAGAATTACCTGAACAGGAACGCGAAATCATGAGATGAAGGACAGAGGGACGTGAATGGTATCTGGAAAGATGCCTTAAGTCGGATATATGGACGGCAACAGCGATGTGCAACAGGCTTGAAGGGAGATAAATTTAGCTTGAAGGGCTTCTTGGTTGAGAGATTGGAGACTGGAAAAGTCCTGCAGATATCGCAACATGCAACAAATAAGATTGCTGGTTTTGACCCTCCTCGCAGCCACTCAGCTTGACAGCGATCATAAGTGAGAGCTGTGGTGCCTGGTCAGGGCAACGGACTGTCCTAGCTTGACATCAATCGACACTTTGGTAGCTTCTATCAGACGAGAATCACAAAACAAATGTTTGACTCCAAATTCGAATCTTGCTTCAAACCCCTCGTGCTGTTGTTGAGGCGAAGGTGGGGAGCTAGCGAACTAGATGCGATCGCGGAAGGCTGAAGCGGCCGCACCTGTACTCTTTCGGGAATCACACCTCATTATCATCAGCTCTTTCGTACACTGACGAGAAGAAACTATTCATGTCCAGGCAACATCAATGTCTTCAGAGACTTCCGACGTCAACTTGTTAGCCACATTCTTGGCTCATCCACAAGTCTCTTCCATCTCAGCCGCCGAGCCAGTGGATTGCATCGTCATTTGTGCTTCGGCAGTACTTCACCAAGCCACAGTTCTCTTCCGCGCTTTAGAGTCCCGACCTGACTTGACCAGAACTTTGGTCCTCTGCGGAGGCATCGGACATTCCACTTCTCTCATCTATGATGCTGTTTCGAAACACCCAGTCTACCATGAACTCGCTTCAGATATCGAGGGAAAGCCAGAAGCTCGAGTTCTGGAAGCCATACTCAAAAGGCATTTCGATGTAAACAAGATCACGAGTCAAGGCTGTCAGATTCTTGTTGAGGATCAGAGTACGAATTGTGGTGCAAATGCATCCAGAACAAAGGAGCTGCTCGTTAAGGAGGGGTTGATGGTGCCGAAGACCATGGTGGTGGTGCAAGATCCGACGATGGCGCTTAGGACCGTGGCGGCATTCGAGAAAGTATATGAGAATGAAGTCTCTGTAGGACGATTGGTGGTGAAGAGTGCACCGATCTTTGTTCCAAGTATGAAAGACGGGAATGGAGGCAAGGCAGCATGGGATGTTGACGATATTGAAGCGAATGAGCTTTGGGATGTCGGTCGATTTTATGATCTCATTGTAGGTGAGATACCACGACTTAGAGATGATATAAATGGTTATGGGCCGAAAGGGAGGGGCTTCATCGTACATGTAGATGTTCCTGCTGCTATTGAAGAAGCATGGAGTAGGCTGAGGGAGAAAACTGGAGGGAGTCGATGACAATGTTCCGAGAAATATTCGCTTCGCCTTCGACGATGATCTTGAGCTCGGCGACAAAGTAAGCCTGGGGTGATTTCACTTCAGCAAATCTCAATTGGATGAAATGAGATGGCAGACAATTCAATCACATGGAGGAAGAAAACCAAAATCTGTCCAATCAGCGATGGTAGAGCTTACAGTCAGGTGACTTGTAGTTAGAAAGCCGCCAGGGAAATGTGGGGGCTAAATCCTCTTCCCATCAGACTCCGTCCGAAAACAACTGCTCTGTCAACCTGACCGCTTCACCTCAATGAAGTCGAATGAAATGATATTACACATGCCTTCTATCATTTTGAGCTAATCTGTGGACGTTCGGGCTTACATTTCTACTAGTCCGAGGCTATGCCGCCAAAGCTATTATATTCCTTTCTGGTCGACGCCCAGCTTGAACCAAGTTGTCTCCGAGTTGTTTCAAAGCTCATGATTATCCTTCTACTCTTTCGCTCGACGGGTCGAGATGCTGCAGTTCCGATAGGATAGCTATAATTCGGCTGGTCACACATGTTCTTGATTCTGATTTTCAAACCCGAGCAAGCTCTCGTCTCTACTCAGCCTGGCGCAGGTGGGCGTCGTCCATTCCTATTCATCTCTACAGAGCCGGGCGCTCAGGACACATTCAGCGCCCGAGGCTGTCCTCTCGGAGAACTTCCTGGACTTCTCATTCATGAGCGGTGTACAAGGTAGATGTTCTTTCCCTTTGATGTGCAAGCTGAGAGCTCATTTTTGGTGGCCGCTCATGGAAAGGTTCGTCCCAGATACTGCCTCAGAAAGTCCGATCACGATTTTACAGTTTCGTACGCGATATCAGATTTCAGGCCCGAATGCATAGTGAAACCAAACATCAGTCATCTTTCCTGCGGACCATTGTCTAGATCTCAACCGGGTGCTGGCAAGAACCTTGATCAGGCTATGAAATGCCAGCAAAGAACATTGGGCATCACGGCATTGAGCCAAGATGGATTATGAACCTGGTGACACCCTCTTGCAAAAAGGTACGACTTTGGTGCCGTCTGACTGCCTTGCAAAATGCCTCAATATCCCCATGTAGTGCAGTGACTGTCCCATCCATAGGAACCTCCTGCCGAGAAACAAATCGAGATGTCAACTCGGTCGGTGTAGGACTTCAAGCGGTGACTGGTCACACCGCAAAACCGTTGAAGGGCGAGAGCCTGGTTCCTTCGGCACAATATGGTATGGGAGGCTCACGACCAGGGCGAGAGAATGCGAACCACGCTTGCCAACGTGGTCGTCTCGGTGGAACGTAGGTTACGACTCTTACGAGTCCGAATCCTTCATTTTGTCGAATAACAGCCATTCAGAAAAGTGAGGCGGACAAGCGGTTTGCCTCACTTCCTTAGCCGTGCATCCGGAGCGACCCGCAAGGAGAGACCAAGCTCGAGTAGGGATGTTGATTCGTCGCTTCGTGGTGGGAAACACGATGTTTTGGCTTTCGATGCATGGAACCCATGGACCAGGGCACTTCTGTTGCGCTGTTGCTGGTGCATCAAAGTCTCGTCCTGCCAGCATCACGCATGCACATTTCGCCCGATGGGGTGTGTCCAGTTAGGAAATAATCGCTGGGTGGCTGCCTGGGAGCTGCAGCTGTGATAGGCCCTAGTGGTTGTGCATCGTGCTGGCACTGGCCTATTAGAGGGCATTCAGGCTTGACGCGCTGTACATCGAGCCACTAATATTCCCCGAAAGACCACTGTCACTTGGATCCCGACCACTAATATCACCATTAGCACCCCACGGCATCCACTACCACAGGGCTCTGATTTGTCCGTCCCGCCGAAAAAGCACTGCAGCGGGCCAGGCCAAGCTTCAATCGTCGTCCAGAAACACTGTAGCTTCCACTCCGTCATTCATCCATCTCACCCACCCTGCCAGCCCAACATCCTCATCATCCCAGATTGGATCCGAAAGCTGGCAGAGCCCCATGCTATGCATCCCGCGCCTTGAGAATACATAGTTTGTCGTTCCTCCCTGACCATCCTTCCTTTCGCCTTACTTTCACGAACCGCCAGCATCTGCCAGCGCTCATCATTACTACCTCCAAAACACCAGTACGAACGATACCATCTCCACTCTCTTTGTTTACGCAAGAACGCCGTTCATCTGTAAGTTTGCAGATCCCAATCGATCATCAATCTGCTACTGTCTCGCATGGGGTGGACTGTTTACTGACAGTGAGGCTGCAGACATCACCGCCTCGAAACCATCACGACATCTAACCAAAGCACAACAGTCCCTCGAAATGTCTTCGAAATCAAGAGTCGAGACCTCCATGGACTATGAGCAAGATGACTTCGAACATGAGCAGCGAAGACAACGACTTCTGGCCAAACGGGCCGAGATGGACGCGCAAAGAGCACAGCTCGATGCTGAGCTTGCTTTACTCCAACCATCTTCCTCGCAATCCTCCTTCCAACACCACCGGTCTCCCATATTCAAGCAAAGCCAACAGCGACGAAGCAGCAATGTACCCCGAAGCATGTCCAGCAATGGAGTCCCTGCCATGTCCAGACACCTCTCCTCTGTAGGACATTCCAGCCAGCTATATCTACCTAGCTCTAATATCAAATAGGACCGGAACGACATGTCGCAGCGACCTAGAGCCCTCTCCCAACGGTCGGCAACATCGATGGGACGTTCGAATTCGAGAGGCAACCCACCGCCACGAGCCAACGTACCGTTCACCCAGAATGGAGCTATCCCACCTCCCCTCAGCTCTGAGCCGCATCCCCAGAACCACGCCATCATAGAATGGGCTTCCCATGAAGAGCCATTGACAGCCTACACGTTCTCTCACCAGACCCCTCAATTTCAGCAGACGATGTCCCAACGCAGCGGTCTCGAACAAGTTCCAGAACTCCAATCCGTTGGCGAAAACCCAGGCGACTTCATCCTGAGAACAATGGGCAACGGCCTCTCACCCACGATATCGATACCATCCTCAGCAACTATCAACAATCATCGACTGTCGACCAGCTCCTACAACCTACCTTCGACGCCAACATCCGACTCACTCACGACTGCGACGACACTTACAAGCGACATGAGTCGGCAAAATAGTCTTTGCAATGGTCTCGAAAGTATGATGTTCAATTCGAACAACTCCTTCTCTGCTGATTCAAACAACGATCAAATTATGCATGATCATGTTGCTCCATTTCCTTTTTCTCGTCATAGTCGTCGTTCCTCAGATGAGGAGCAGTCTCTACTCCTCACTGGTGCTGGTGCAAGTCACGAGTCTCAGTTTTCATATTCTCCTCCATTTCCATCTTCAAACTCATTTGGTGAGAAGATGGAAAAGTCTCAATCAGTTGAAAGTACTTCATCTACCTCTTCAGCATCGTCTCGAAACGTCAAGCGTTTGCAAGATCAGATTGCTGCGGGTCAAGCTCGAACGCTCATGCCTAAAGGCGGAAGCAAAGGCATTTTGATGTCTCGAGATAATTCATCTCAAGCGATGACCCGAATCGAGTCGAAAGACGGTTCACAAGATAAAGTTGCTATCTCGAAACCAAGTTACCAACGACCGAAACATGATCGGGTATGGTGCAAAAAATGCGATAATCACGCCGAGGGCTTTCGCGGCGAGCACGAGCTTCGTCGACATGACGATCGAGAGCATAAAGAGATGGTTAAGAAGTGGGTCTGCGTTGAGCCAACTGATGGTGGTAATCACCCGAAGCCTATCGTGCCACTCTCGAGATGCAAGGCATGCTGTCAACAGAAGAAAAAGTATGGAGCATATTACAATGCGGCTGCACATCTTCGACGAGCACACTTCAACCCCAAGACAAAGGGGCGAAGCAAGAGTCAACAAAAGGTCGACGACGCTGATAAGCGTGGTGGCAAGGGAGGTGGTGATGAGCCACCTATGACCGAGTTGAAGAAGTATTGGATGAAGGAAGTGGAGGTACGAGCTGACTTCACCACCGATGCCCAGCAAGAAGCAGCCGACGAGTCTGAAGAAGAAGGGCTCGACAACTCCTTCGACGATCCACTCTACCCTCGGCATGACATGTCAAACATGGCGACTTTCAACACTCCTTACATTGCCGACGACAGCTCAGCCCTCGTCGACTACTCACCTAACATCCTCATCAACAACAATGAGCTCTACGACATGCCAAGCATGTCAATCGATTACTCTGATTCAAAGCAGTACATGTCTCAACCCATGTACAATCAGAATATTTCCTATCTCTCTACAGACCTGTACCCGAATGACCCTATGGCATTTGCGAATGCAGTTCCATCCCAAGGCTTTGAGGACTTGGATTGGAGCATGCAATCGCATTGCTGATCATTCACTCATATCTTCATGTACCAATCTCCTTTCTCCCCTTCTCTTTTGTACTCTTTGCATATGGTAGAGTAGTAAGGTGTCTGATCTCTTCATTTCTTCTCTTGTCCATACTTTATTGACCTGTTTTAAGTACATACCTGGGCTTGCATTCACAATTCATCGAGGAAGGTCGATGAATTGAGGCGTTTTGGGTTTTGTGACCAAGTCTTGTATTTCTATTATATTTTCTCTTCTTCTCGGGGTACCGATTTTGGGGTTTTGAGCAGTCAGACATGTGCACATGATGTTACGAGAATACGATGTATGGTTATGGGTTATGACTTGGCTCTTTTGGGATAGCGACTCAGGCGTGTCGCGGCATAGGATGCGGAAGACTTCGGTCGTGATTGATTGATTGAATGAGCGATTTTCGCTTTATGGTACTATAGTAATGATATATGCATCAGAACCGTCTATCAACGCTCTTTATCTTTGACGACTATCGTCGTGGTAAACTCGTAGCAGTTGCAGCTTATGTTGGAGGGTCTTGCTGCGCTGCTTAGTTGCTGCCAGGCGAGCTGGGTGGGGGCTGCACACCCTCATTTTGGCTTTGACTGCAAGTCTAGCTTACCCCATACCCTAAATCCCTAAATCACACTGTACACTAACAATAGGTTTCTTACGAGTATAGGTATATAATTCGCCGATACGGCTCCACGTACCCAGAGATGCACAGGGGTGGGCTGCTGAGGAAAGGTGGCTTAGTCAGCTTTCAATCTCACCTTATCAATGTCGAGCCTCCAGAAGTCCCTTTCAAATCCCATCACTAGATGCAAACAGGGGATTAGCTTGAATCTCAGTCTTGTCTCAATGAGCTGCTTGGAAATCGAAATCCGCAACGATTGACATTTGATTGTAAGTTCTTCGAGATAATTTTTCGTGTCCTTGATGTTGACATGTTCAGGGGCGGGGAACGGCTCTCAAATCTGAGGCAATCCAACAACGGTGACACGGAATGATGAGCAGTATATGATAATGATGGACCCAGAGCTTGATTCCACTGGATACTAGTAGTCTGTGAACGGCTTTCCAAAGGCAAATTTTGTGACGGTTCTTTCCCTTCACTGTTCCCGAGGAGCTGATCTCGGTGCTGAGAGGCCTTTTGAGGGTACACCATTTGACCCGTTTTCGACCAGTACACCTGTGCTGTCAACAGAATGCAGAGGCGAAACTCAGCTTCAGCTCAAATTGCTGTGAACCATGACACGAATGACGGGGAAGGACTCAGAACAGAGAGTAATGGGCATGCTGCCCTTCTGTTGTCTGCAGGAGACCAACGACCCCTCGTTATTCTTCCTGCAGATGACCTACAAGAGGCCAGTGTTGACGGCTCTACTGACCCTATGGCCCAACAAGAGACTGCTATTCTACGAGAGCCATACCAATATCAGCCTTTGAACTCCGAGGCCAGAGAAATTCGACTTCTGACGCTCCTTCCCGGGTCATTGGACTCCGAAATCCGCATAACGCTGAAGCCAGCGACGTTCACCAACGATACCGATATCTCCTTCGAAGCACTCTCATACACCTGGGGCTCACCAGAGGATCCCGCCGACATCTTCGTCGGCGAGAACGGCTACGCCACGATACAGGTAACTAGGAATCTGGCAGAAGCATTGCCTTATCTGAGATATCCAGATAAGCCACGAGTGCTTTGGATCGATGCCATCTGCGTGAACCAACAAGATATGGATGAACGCAGTAGCCAAGTGAAAAGAATGGCAAATATCTACTCGCATGCTACTAGGGTGCTTATCTGGTTGGGTCCAGAATCAGACGACAGCAGCATGGCGATCAATAGCTTGGATCGGATTGCTTCAAAGTACCATGTCAACTGGATAACTTGGGAGATTGAGCCGGTCACGAAAGATGGGAGCTGGTGGGCCACTCCAGGAGAGATGCTGCCGCTGTCAGATGAGCAGTTCTGGTCGATTCTCAATCTCATCAGTCGTGACTGGTTCGAACGACTTTGGATACTGCAGGAAGCTCACCTGGCGAACAGAGACGCCTTGGTTGTATGCGGTGCGGATACCATTCTCTGGAACAGTGTTCGAAAAGCGATGTTCTGCATACGGAAGAAACCGTATCCATCATACATCTATGCTGAGTTCTCTGAGCGACTTGGGCATATACTTGGGGTGTTCCTGCAGAAAGATGTATACCGTTTCTGTGCTCTCATCGACGATACGAGATTTTGCAAGTACACTGATCCAAGGGACAGAGTGTATGGTGTATTAGGGCTACTCGACGAGAAGAATCAGCTTGGTATCGAGCCTGATTACACGAAGACTGTCAACGAGGTGTACCAAGATGCTGCTTGGAAGCATATAGAATCAACAGACACTCTCGAAATATTATGCAAGGTGGAATATCACGGCACCGAGGGGTTACCGTCATGGGCGCCGGATCTGAGGAGAACGCGAAAGGCGAATCCATTTTCGCTTTGTAATGCCTCTGGCCACTCGTTGGCCGACTACTGCGACGGGCCAGGAGGTATATTGCAGGTAGCAGGCATACCAGTCTCCAAGATCTCCCGAGTAGAGCCATTCGACTTCGCCGAATTCGAGACGGATAAATTGTCCGTCATTCCCAAATTGCGGCTCGTTGCCGGCAAACTAGGACTCCTCGACAGCTTGCTTACATGTCTGAAAAGTATCCCAGCACTATGCGAGGTCCTCTGTGCAAACGACTTCACCTGTCGAAGGATACCAAGACGAGATGGTAGTCTAGATCTCCTCAGCACAGAACAATTACTGCGCCGGATCCTCGGCTCGAAACAAGACATGAGAGAGGGATACAGGAACGAGAGATTTTTTGCCAAGGTGCAAACTCACTGCTACGGCCGATCTCTTTTCATCACGGAAGATGGGCACATAGGACTTGCTCCCGAAGCCACTCAACACGGAGATCTCGTCACTGTCCTCCTAGGCTGCGACAGCGCCATGATCCTCCGACCCGTCCCTACCACGACCGTAGCCGAACCTCCCCCTCCCCCTTCAAAGCAACGATACAACGTCGTCGGCGAATCCTACTGCCACGGAATCATGAACAACGAGGCCATCCTCGGCCCACTCCCCGGTCTCTTCGACGTTATCAAACAATACACACCCAAAAAGGGCTTCGGCACGAAATATCTCGATCGTGAAACAGGAGAGATCATCCCTGAGGATCCGAGGTTGGGAGCGTTGCCTGTGCCGTGGAAGAGGCTGCCGTTTGAGGATGACGATGGTGCTGAGAGGGAGTTCCCGATGTATGTTAATGAGGAGACGGGGAGGAGGACGGGCAATGATCCGAGGTTGAAGGCGGGGAATCTGTTGGGTGTCGGTGTCAGGTTGGAGATTTTTGATTTCGTTTGAGGGGACAGCTTATCGTTGAATAAGATTGCTCGGATGTGTTACCCTCTAAGTATTCATATGAGCGCACGGAGTAAGGCACTGATAGATGTTGGCGTTGTCGACTTCGCCTTCCTTCGTCGTGTAGTTTCTCCTGTCGACAAAGGTTGACGAAGCATTTGAGGTTTTCGGGAGTCGTTCAGGATGATATTTCAATGCTGTCTGATTGTCCTTTCAATAAGTTGAAGGCGTAGAAGCGGCATAGTGGCTTGTCTCCAGTGTGAGGCTGTGCTATCTTTTCCTAGGTAAGGTTGAGTTTGCTATTGATGTATGACGTTGAGCTGTGGAATGTTTCCGATCTCTTACTTTGTACCGGATCTTCATCTTGCAAAAGGTTCTGTGGTGGCCCGTAATCCGTGAAACCACCCTCTTCCATGAAGTACCAGACGCAGTCCCAATTGATGACAACCCATTACCAGTACTATTCATTGGTCCATGCAAGTGTGGTCAGGTAGTCAACATTGGATTCACCACCAAGAGCCTAACACATTTCGTGACGAACAAATAATATCAATATTTGCTAAGATACTTAATCTCATCTTGTTACGAAATATCTAACTTGCTACTCTAAGCGGGGTATTCATTTTATATTCCCGACTCATCGCCCTGAACTGCTTGGGCGGGAATATTGACTGTGTTATATTTGTGTGTCCAAGTATCGCACTGATTGTTCATTTCTGGTACAATGCCAGAAGCTTCCACCATGTTATGGAGCACACGAGGCGACTCAATGAACTGCACTGCCATGCCAGAACTAGCATGCCAAGCAATATGACAATGCATAAGCCAGGTCCCGGGATTATTCATTTGAAACCCGATCACTAAATAGCCTCCCTTTGGTAGCATTGCTGTGTCTCTTCGCGGAGGGTTGTTGAGATTTGGATTAAAGGTGGCTGCGTCGAAGGGAATGCTGGATTGGTCCAAAATCACGAAGTCGTGGCCATGGAGGTGGATCGGATGTGCCACTGGCTCTGGAAAGATATTACTCGCAGTTGGTGTGAAATTGCCCTCAATCAGAAAATAGACCCAGGACATTTCCGGATAGTCGAGAAAAATTGGTACCAAGTCTTGTGGAAAACTCGCTTCTGTTGCGTCATAATCCGTCAAGAGCTTGAGACTCGGTTCACTCCAATTGACATACATACTTGAACCCTTGATAACCCATCTCTTTAATGGAGATTCTTGTGTGATGTTCGGGTAGTACCGCATGGAAACATTCAGGTATTCTGCAGGACTGAGGTCGTTCACGGCAACGCCGACTTGCATCGGGACAACAGGGACCAAGTCACCAACAGCCGGATCCAAGCAGCCATAGCCAACCCTGTTTCCAGGAGGAGTATACGGATCAGCCGTTGAAGCTGGATCGTACCGAATTATTCCTAGAGTGGAAGCTATCGTTTCGTTGCTACAGCTGCGAGCATGCATCCAGAAGTTGGTTCCGTGTTCGAATGTTGCATTGGCAGTAACAATGATGTCATATCGCTGGCCTATACATAACTTTAGGAACGACAAGCAATGAGCGCTATATCACGTACCAATGGCAATGTTTAGAGTATCCGTAACGTAGGGGTTGATTGGGACAAAGTCTGTACCAACCACCTGAAAGGTATGACCATCAATCCAGAAGGTATATTGTGAGCTCGTTCCGGAGTTAACAATGCTGAGCTTGTATGTCTTTCCGTACTGAAACTCGACCACGTGCCGACTACCCGTGCAGACGTTTGATGGGGAGCAGTAGATACCCTTTCCTTGCATGAGATACGAGTCCGGGACTGGTGGGTTTCCCTCCAGCTCAAGATAGAAGAGCGAAAATGCATTCTTGTGTGACCAGTCTGTTATGAGCAACGGCCCAATGTCCACGTCGTAATTTGCACTTGTAGGCCCATTTATCTTTAGTGGTCCTATGATTTCGTCACATCAGTACAGGTAGCCTCTTTAAGCTTCATTCCAGATATGTACCAATAAGCCCATCGGGATCTTGGCAAGGCGGTTAGCATACAATGATAAAACCTAATAAGTAATTCGGATACATACACTGAAGAGCGAAATGACTATGGTACCATGATGTGCCGTATTGAGTAGCCCTGAACTCATACACATAAGAGTCTCCGATCTATCATTTATCAGGCTTTGGTTGTCGAGTTTAGAGCCTGCTAACTTACGCTGATAGGACATTGAGTGACACCAGCAACGCCATCTTGCCAGTTTGTGTTGAGTTGCCGGATCCCATGCCAATGAATTGAAGTTCCGTTGTAATTAGTGAGGTTATTATAAACGTGAATTCCTGTCGCGAGGTTGTCAATATAATCCGTGGCTAATTAGTAGTCACTTACTCAATGTGTCGCCCCAGTTTGCCTATACGTTCAATAGACTTAATACTAGCATCATCTCTTGACTGGAAGTACCCATACCTCAATTAATGGCCCCGGAAACTGATTGTTTATGACCATTCCTAGAACCGGAACTCCATCGGGTGCAATGACCATATTGCTTATAACAAGTGTGTACTATCAGATGAACAGAAGTCAGCAGAGCTACGACCAAATGAGTAGACATAAGGCTTAAGGGGTCTTACCTCTCTAACGATGTTAGTTTGAGGGGTCACGACTGAATAGTCTGTATGAATCGAATAATCTCCCCAGCATTGTCGTTCACGTGGGGTATTGCAAGCCGGGGTAGCTGATTGTGCTGATGGGCCTGCTACGCAGAAGTTGGCATTCGCAACTCTACCAAGGAGCCCCGCGACAAGAAGGAGTAAAAGAAGAAGCATGATTCCAAGTTGAAAAACCGTACATCAACTCATTAGGAGGAATCCGTGTTTGAAGTACTCTGAAAAATACAAATGAGTGTCATTGAGCTTTTATCTATCCTTTTCACATGATAGTTTGGGCAGAAAATTGGGAATCTGGAAATTTCAAGCGAGAATGAGGTGTAACCAGTTCTAATGCTTATACATTCCATAGCAAGGAACCTTTCCAGCTTCTGATAAGAAAATATCAACACATGTTTGTTTCTCAACGTATATGAGATTTGGGCGTAACTAGTACAACCAAAGACGGACGGGATAATATTTGACCAGCACGTTTCTAGATTAGATCAAACTTGCCAAGGCTGCAGGGCTGACCTGAAATTCCTCTCGTTTTCAGCATCTGATTCCAGATTTCGAATTATGGATTTAGTCCTTAAGCCAGAAAACGTGGCTTCGGCAGCGGCTCGTACCTGCGGCTTCGGTTTCACTCGCATATTTCAACCAACGCCACGGCATTACAAGTTAGTCAGAACAGGGAACGTACGATTTCTGGAATGCTTAAAGTTTCAGGCTTGTTTCTGTCATTGCATCCGGTCCTCAGCTGATTCTGAGCGCAGAAAAATATAGGATGAAATTGAAAGCCGGCTATATACCACTTTTCTGATAAAGAACATTACGAGGAAGTAAACTTTTGCAACTTCATTCCGATTGCTAGACGGTGGTGGCATCAGACGACGAGGAATGGTAGGACTAGAGTGTCTGCCAATGATATAGCGATGTCTGTCTCAAACTTTCTGTCTCTGCAATGTGGTGGCGTGAACCCAGGCTGGAACTCGCGATACAAATAACAAGGGGTTCGGTACTCATCGCTTCACCATACGCATCTATTCTCGGATCAAAAAATTCACTTCTATTCATCGCACGCCATGGGAAGCGTTCAGCAGCCCAACAGCCCCAACCTGGCGGGATCTGAGGACCCTGTAAACTTCATCCCTGCCGAAACCTTTTTTGCGACAGCAAACAACTTCTCAGGCCCTCGAGAAGTCATCTCGGCTCGAAGCACCGACTCAAAGGACCCCAAAGATCCTTTGCGATATGCTGTCGAATTGACGTTTGATGATGGTACAGTTGGCTTGATCCAATACGTCATGACCACTGTCTGGCGCATTCGCTATCACCCAGCCGTGAAGTCTGTCGCTGAATACTCGGATGTCAACACGTAAATCACAACCAAGCACTCAAATTTTCTGAGCTAACACTCGATAGGCGAACCATTGTCCAGGACAGTTTTGCAAGCTTGGTGGATGGTCTCCAAGAGTCTCGTGTCGATGGGACACGTTGGAGCACGAAGCTCGATCTCGCCGCAGATGGCAGCCATTACACCTTCTCGGTATTGTACCATCTTACGGCTATAGAATTATCTACCTCTATGTTTTGCTGACACTTTCACAGACTATCAAATATAACAGCCAAGAGAGTGAAGGTCTTGAGAGAAATGGTGTGACCATGACAACTTTGAACATTTTCAAGAGTCCATTTTCTTTGCAGGTCTGTTTCTTCGTATTTCCTAACGCATTGCCTCGTTGCTAACCTCTGCAAGGCTGTACGATCGCTCAAGCAAGAAGTTACTAACCCAGCGGTAATTCGATCGGATTCCCAGCAGATTGTCTGGCAGACCAACGAACAACCTTTCCAGTACGGGCAACCTTACTTGAACTTGAGCAACATTACCTTGAATGTCATGAAGACGGGATCAAGCCAATACTTAGGGTTTGGAGAACAAGGTGGACAAACTCTACTAAAAAGTCCAAGTTTTATGAACTACTACTGTAGGTCGTTGCGTGGCTCCTCCACCTTTCTGTTACTGAATAATAAACAGGTTACGACAACGCCTACGCCAATCAGGTCTATAACCAAGGACCAACTGATCAACGGGAACCGCTGTAAGTAGCTGAACCACTTTATCGAATTTAAGCTCACAATATTAGCTATCATTCCGATCCGTACATGATTGAGATGAATGGAGCACCGGGTTACGCCAACGTTACCGCCACCTTTATTGACAATTACTCTCAAGTATGTATCGATCTTGGTTCCACTAACGCTGGAAATATTGGCATCGGAGTTCGTTTTGGCGATCTGGACACCTATATTCTGAGTGCCGATCAAGCATCCGAACTTATCTGGTATGCCGCTTAAATCGCTGGGAGTTTCCGATACTGATCCAGAACGGCGTAGGATGCAAACCTCATTGATTGGTAGACCTCGCTTGAAGCCACGCTTTATCCTCGGTCATCACCAAGGATGTAGGTTTATAGAGAAGTACCCAATCAGCAAATGCTAACGCTCCACATCAGGTTATGGATACCGCACTCGACAAGATGTAGAGAACGTGGTCTCTAGCTATCGTGCAGCCCAGATCCCCTTGGACGGCATGCATATCGATGTCGACTTTCAGGTAAGGCTCGATGCTTACAGATTAGGGTCAGAACCTTACACAATATAGGAGCAGTATCGAACTTTCACCTGGGATCCCCTTGCATTCCCAAACGTTCAGGAAATGTTTTCGGGTCTTCGCGACAAAGGAATTATGTGCTGTACAAACATCACGCCGATCATTACTCTCAATGGTGGCGCAAATAACAATGACTATCCAACTCTGAAGGAAGCTCTAGACAAGAAGTAGGAAAGCAGTACTACTTTTAAGCCACGCTAAACATTTCCAGGTATATGATTCCAGATGAGAGATACTTGGAAGGCACGAATGGTAATCCCTACGACGTTCGATATATCAATTATAGTGGCAATCTCGACAAGAACGGAATTCCAGTCGCGAACAATCTCAACCCCAATGACCCGTCTTCGAGGCCTGAATTTGGGGACAACTATAACTTCTCAGAGAATTATGACAGTGGTTATCCATACCATGGTGGTGTCAGTTATGGGGGAAACTTGGGAACTGTATGACTATCATCTCCCACTAACTGCTCAGTATCTGACATTGAGATAGGCAGGATACTACCTTGATCTCAATCGTGAAGACATACGTGACTTCTGGGGCAAGCAATATAAGCCTTTGTTTGATGTTGGTCTTGAATTCGTTTGGCAAGACATGACAACTCCAGCTGTTGCCGTAGGCTATGGAGATATGAAAGGGTTTGTGACGAGCTGTATATTCCCAAGTATGCCTACTATCTCTAATACATACCAGGTTTCCATCGCGACTGCTCATTTCGACGGATAAGTGTGATCCAGCCGACAAAGACAGAGTTTCCCCTCCTAAGCAGACCGCCATTGAGCTATGGGCGCTATACTCTTACAATCTCCACAAGGCCACGTACAATGGGCTTAACAATCTTGCATCTCGAGCCAACAAGCGAAACTTCATTATTGGAAGGGGAAGTTTTGCTGGCATGCACAGATACGCGGGATTATGGACTGGCGACAACGCAAGCACGTGGTCTTTTTGGCAAGTTTGTATTTCTCAGATCATAAACCTTGGCTACAGTGGTATGAGCATCGCAGGAGTGGATATGGGCGGATTTCTTCAAGATGGATCAAACCAATTCTGCGATCCAGATCTGCTGATCAGATGGTACTCCGGTGCTTTTATGCTTCCATGGTATAGGTACAAGCTTCGCTCCCTAGATGCCATAAATTCCACTAACAAGTCGATAAAGAAACCACTATATTGCAAGATTGCCTGGTCAGAAGTTGTTCCAAGTAAGTAAATAGCGGTCTTATCACATAGCGCAGACTAATTCCCAGAAAGGAGCCCTATCAATACACGAATTACTTGAACAGCAATCCGGAAATCCAGTCTACTCAAGGATGGCTCTACAGCTCCGTTCAACCAATCTGCCAATACTATGTTCAACTTCGTTACAGTCTTGTTCAAATGCTCTACGATTCTATGTTCGAAAACCTGATCAACGGTCTACCTATCGCCAGATCCTTGGTATGTGTATATCCATTGGTCAAACATACAATTGCTAATAGACCTTCGAAGCTTATCTCAGATCCTGATGACACTACTTTGTTCAATGAGTCCGCGACTTTCCTGAATAACGAGTACATCATCCGGAATGCACTGCTAATCTGCCCAGTCATGGATAGCCATACAGTCAACAATGGAAACAGAATCGTCTACCTTCCCCTTGGATCCAAATGGTATGATTTCAACCTTCGGATCGATGGCAGTTATGGCGTGGCACTCTTACCGTATGTCAAGGGTGGCAGTGTGTTTAACTACAGTGCATACATTGGAAACGATCCGGCCCACATGCCCTTTGTGACTCCGATATATATCAGAGAAGGTGATTAAATATTGCTCTTGGGAATGAAGGTATCTGATTCAATGTGCTTTAGGCTCGATCATTCCACAACTTCAAGTCCGCCAATCCTTGAGCGATACAATAAACGTCAACCCATTTACTATTCACGTCTATCCCGGCAAGCCAACGGCAAGTAAACGTTCCAACTTTTCAGGGTCCAAATGTAATTAACATTCCTATGTACAGTCGTATTCAATGTATTTAGATGACGGTGTCTCACGCAGCAGCGCCCCAACCGGACTTCCTCAATATGGCTCCGATGACAGCGAAGCAAAGGGCGAATACCGTGAAGTGAAGATTAGCCATGTAATGCCGTTCCCTTCAAGCATCCCACATCCCTTCCAACTCTTGCAAATCTAATCTTGAAATTATAGAACAAATCCGGAAACAAGCGCACCGTCACTCTTTTGAACATCCATGATGGATACAACCCCACCGCCCTCCATGGGGAGACATATACTATCGTGATCTGGCGTGATCCAAAATTGGAGTCTACTGTGCCATCCGTTACTTTCACAGCTGCGAACGGACAATCATTGGCTGGAGAGTGCAGCTCCACGTACAATGACAGTGTATTGGCAACGATTGCGACTGTGCCAGTCTCTTTGTATCGGGGGGAAATCAACATCAACCTGTCGTACTAAAGGAAGGCATGAGCTTAAGAGAATGTATTTGCGCTACTTAACTTGAAAATTACCACGCTATGCATTACTAGGAGTTCTATTGATATCCTCAGAAAAACTTTTCTAGCGTTCTGTCAATTACAAAGCAGATAGCTTCAAGGATTGCTCAAAAAAGAAAGTTAGACATCAGAGGTTTCGATACAATAAGGCCAGATAACTGGTTTTGACAAGTAGAGGATTGCTTAGGTTATACATCTCTATTTGGCAGGAGAGTCGAGTCTGCAGAGCTCTGTTTGACAACAGGCGTGGCCGGGCGCGGGCGCAGATCCACTTGTGAGCAGAGTTTTGAAAATGAATCGTGAGAGGCAAGAATGGAGCAGGAAAATGTAGCTACAATGAGCTCTGATAACGGGATAACGTAATACTTGATGGATCTTCCAATTACTAACAGGGCATGATCATTTAATCTGGGAATCATCTTATTTACCATACACAACCACTCTTCGTAATTCTCATCTCATCATTGAAAATATCAACCCATTCTCAATGCACCATACTCTTCCCAATTTCACTCTGCCAACCCTTTGCCCGCTCAAACCCATTCGAATGTGTCTGATAATCCATCAACGCTTGATAAACTTCTTCTTGAGTGTTCAGTACGAAAGGTCCATATTGGACGACCTTTTGATCGAGAGGTAGACCGGCGACGAGGACTATATAGAAGAATTGTTAGTATCTGTTCATTGAAAGCTTGACATCTGTACAAAAAGGAGATAAAAGTGGAGAAAGGGGAAGTTCGCCGAGTCATGCGTGTCTGGCTAAATCCCGCAGCTGACTTTTGCCCAGGCCGACCTCGGCTATCAATCAAGAGGCTCATTGGCTGGCAAAGTCGCACAAATTGTCCAGAACTTTCCTGGACATGGAGCCAAATAAGCACTTCCCATCATCAGCAACTGTGGATTATGGATAAAAACCGTCGTTGCGTTCTGCCAAGAGCCAACAGCATCAGTGAAATCTTGAAGAAATCCATCGTTGCCAGCCAAAGGTCGGCGGAAGCCGTAGTTGAAAAAGCGTTTGTGGTTTAGTGGTAAATTCTATAGATAGTGGGAGAACAGGATCCATGATATGAAGTTCTGCTGGCCGCAATCCTAACGGGAAATCGTATCTCGAACTGCCAAACATATCCATTATTTAGCGCTACTACCTAAGACACTTTACAATTTTCCGTAACTCAATAATTGAAATCCTGACAAGGTAACAATGGCATTTACATATGTTCCGCATTTGGAAATATTGACTTCGAAAGGTTACTTTACATAAATCTGTTCATGCGCCCTTGTGCAAATGCAAGCTTAAGTAAGCAACGGAATAACATAGCGGCCAACTTCGCAACAGGAAGTCGTTTATCAACTTCCCGTGTGAATAGTCTTATCATTCTCGGCTCGCGTAACCATCCAACCAGTCGTATTTCTATTAGTCAAGGAATTCTAAACCCCTAAACGGTCATCTGTAAGAGGAAATTGAACCCACGCAGCTTCGGTTCCCCCCCCCTTTTCCTCCAACAAAAACGACTTTTTTGATACTTGAAACTCATCAACAAGAAACATTTGTTATGAGACTCTCCTGGCTTAAAATAATTCCCCAAGGATATTCTACTTGTTCTATCGCACACGAAAACGTAAACATATCTTAAAATCCTAGTCTCATGACTTTCCAATCACCTCATAGTCCTGACGGCGTAGATCTACCCTTTCTCCTGGATGTTAAACCACTTGCACTTAAACCGCAAAAACTAGCGTACCGCGAGAAAAATTTGCCTCCAACTCCCCCAACCGAAGAAGAAAGATATCTACAGAAGGAAATTGAAGATCTTCGTCACGAGAATGCCATTCTTCGGAGACAAATCAACGTCTGGGCTCACCAAGTTCGGCAATACCGACAGATTACCGCTGCGACAAAGTCCTTTAGTAAAGAAGCTCTAGTTGGGATAAAGCATATCCAGGATGCAATCTTTGTAATGAAGAGAACCGAGAGAGCAGTTCAAAAGGAAAGGATGGCACACCAGTTTGACGAGGGAGATAAAGATTTCGTCGAAGCCAACAAGTTTTAAAATGAACTCTTTAATAACTCTGGTGCTTTTGGCCGTTATATAAGTTGAAGACGTGAAATGCACTGTCGCGTCGAAATCTGACACTTGTGGCTGTCCCCTTACCTGCTTGTACCCCGAGGTACCGTTCGCTGTTTATTTTGTCACCCCTCCGAGCTACCGAAAGCTGGTCATAATAGATAGTGGCAGGCCAACGAGGACAGAAACAGCTGGTCTAAGAAACAGAAGGTCCTCACAGCTTACTAGGAGACTTGTGAGGTGCGGAATTTTTGGTAGTGGACAACGATGAGCATTGTATCGAGTCAAGCACGATAACTGGGCACCCAAAGCGCCTGTAGACGTGCGAACAGTCCGTATAATTCTAAAATATAATTATAATCAACAGATACAGAACTCGAAAAACAAGTCTATATCACCGCCCTCGATATTAAAACCTCCAGCCCTTAATCTTCGATACCGACCTCCACAGAATCTTCTCCTAGCTATGAGGACCTTGAGGAAGCTTGAGTGAAGCGTGCCGAAAAGGACGCTGCTAAAGAAGCCAAAGGGTAAACGCAGCCGCAGGCGTCGAAGTGCTACACCAGAGGCAGATACTCCGGTGAAGACGAAGCGTGGTCGAAAGCGGAAGAACGATCTGCCAGAGGGAGATGCGCGAGAGCCAAGTCTCAAGGTGTCGCGGATGAGCGATGCGCTCTTGCCGGAGACAGCGAGAGCCTCAGTGGTGCTGACTGCTAGAACGCCCGCTGCAGAAGATGACATTGTGCCAAAACCATCGAGAGCCCCAGTGGCGTATATGTACTAGCGGAGGATGTGGACAATAAGACTGCTGTCTGCACAATAGACAGAAAGCTAATGGATTGGCCTTCTGTTGAATGTGGATGGAGGTAGCCGGCGCTGGCTTCGCGACTGCTTCATGGTATGGGGAATTGTCGTTCTTCGTTGATCTTCTGGCGCAGTGATAATAATGGTCGGATGGATGTTACAATTAGGCAAATAGAAATAGAGGTTGGCCTTGGCCTTGCTTTCCCTCAGCCTTGCTTGTCGTGTCTGTTTGATTTGTTCCCTGGCCGTAAATCATATTGTGTCATCCCCCGTGCTTGAAGTCATTACCGCGCTATCATCCTCTAAGCTGCTATTGTATTGACATCTTCGGAGTGCCATCGTAGTCTCATCGTACTGCTTCGACTTTGGATGTCTTTGCACTCGAGCCGGACATGCCATTCAAACTGAACTGCGGTGACGGTCACGTTGTCGAAGTAGGCAACGTGGGGACCATTGATCTAGGCGAAAGTGAATAAGTCTTGAAGCAAGAGAATATCTCAGGGCTCATAGGAGGACGAAAGACTCGACAACTATGCACAGTATCTTTTACGAAACTATCTATTCAACTGCTGCCAGGTGGATGTGACTCAGCACCAGAGTAAAATCAAGAATACAATTGAAATTTCCCAGTCGAAAACATACTATAATACACAAGAGAAACATCATTTTGTACCTAATCCATTGCCGCAAAGCCTCTTCGACCCTCTTCCACAACCTTTATCAAAGCTCTGATTACACAATAGAACAAACTGCTGAACTTGAGGCACACCCTCATACCAGTCATTGATGATGGGATCAAAGAACTTTGTTGGTGTTTGAATAGCATTTAGTTGTGCCTTGTTTGGTTCACCAAGTTTTGATGCCCAGTCGTCGCCTTTCCCTAATTTGCCTCTGCAAATAGCTTCAACAATACCTGGCAGCTTATCCACAGGCTTGTCGATATGTCTGCCGAACAGTTGGGATACCCAGTTCTCCAATGCCTTGTCGGAAGAAAAACCAAGCAATAATATGCAATCTAAGACTTCTCCGAAAGAACTCGGAGGGAAGTAAGCAAGCCCTGAGTATTCGCAACTTGTAGGTAGGGCTTTTAGTCTCTCTGCAACTATATCCGGCATCTCAAAAGCTGAAGCGGATGTAAGATTTTCCGCAACTTGTACTGTGACTGAAGCCAGGTGGTGTGTGTTCTTCGTATGGGTTGTCATGTTGGTGAGGAAGTGATTGATAAATGGGAGGTTGTTGATGCCAGAAGAGGTTGATGGGAGAAGGGGTTGTTGATAAGAGACGAGGTCGTCGATAGCAGAGGGGGTGGTTGATAAAGGATGAGATCGTTGATGGGAGAGGGGTTTGTCGATAAAAGAGGGGTTGTTGATGACGGATGAGGTTGTTATGGGAGAGAGGGTCGTTGATAGGAGAGGGGTTATTGATGAGGGATAAGGTCGTTGAAGGGAGAGAGGGTCGTCGATAGGAGAGGGGTCGTTAATGACGGATGAGGTTGTTGATGGGAGAGGGGGTCGTCGATAGGAAAAGAGTTGTTGATGAGGGATGAGGTCGTTGATGGGAGAGGGGGTATGAATTCGGAGAGCGGGACAGGTGGAGCAAGATTTTGAGTCCTGCTATGGCCAACAGTGTAAGCGCTGGTGGGCCTGGCTGGGCTCGGCCCGCCGCTATCCTTTCGGTTGGATATCATCGCAAGGTGGACGCAGGGAGAGACGTTATGCAAGATTTCAGGAGCAGCGATAGGCGAAAGCAGGGGGCAAAAACAGGGGGCAAAAACAGGGGGTAGCCGAATGTGGTATAGTCGCTTGCACAATCGGCTTCCTCCCTGGAACCCAGTAGAAGCTCCACGTCCCACTAAACGAGCCTCGATAATTTATTCTCTCGAGAAACTTCCACAGTCAATCACAACGGCATGTTCTTTGTCGCTCAAAATCGTCCCCATCTCGTCTCCATATACGAATGCAGTGTCATCAATTGACCTTGTCTAAGGAAGCTTATCTCGGTCCAGAGATTAACATGCGGCGCCTGAGACTACGATGGCTATTGTTACTTGTCCCATGTGCTTTGGTCTATCATGCGACCAAGACCCAATCCCACTCCATCGAGCCATTACGCGCTCCTGAACCAATGTCAAACACTTACCAGTACTTCACCGAAAGAAACGTCTATTCCACATCGAGACTTGTAGGTGCTGTAAGTCATCTCGATTCTAGATTTGGTTTACGGAGCGAGCCTCTTAGTGTCAACGAACTTCAATGTACCCTCGTCGCTTTGTTTACGAGCTTCACGAAGACAATGGAGGACTTGGATACCAAGACCTGGTGGCTCGCTCATGGCACGCTTCTAGGGCATTATTGGGGCCAGAAGAATCTACCTTGGGACGTGGATCTAGATGTCCAAATGCCAACGACGACTTTGGAATACTTGGCCACGAAATATAACAGCACACAATATCAGTATAATGATAGCACATATCTCCTCGATATCAATCCCTATCATTCGATCGTATCTACTGCAGATGTGTCTAACAAAATTGATGCACGCTGGATTGATATGAACAACGGAAAATACATTGATATAACCTCGGTTCATTGGAACGAGTCCACCCCACGTTTACTATTCTGTAAAGATCGCCACCAGTATGCTGTAAGCCACCTTTCTCGCTAGAATTATGTGTCAAGAGAATAAAAGTGACCGTTCACAGTTAGACGAGATCTATCCCCTTCAGCAGTCTCTTTTCGAAGGCGTCAAAGTCAATATACCAAATCAAGCAGAAAATATTCTCTCAAAAGAATATGGCCAAAACGCGCTCGTGGTTACGAGCTATCATTGGTATTTTCTGTGAGCTTGTATCAGGAAAGAACTAATTAACGTACAGGCATATATGGGACCCTGAGTCGCAAACGTGGATTCCAAAGATTGCCTGGTGGCGTTCATATGGGATTTTATACGGACATTGATATAGATCTGGGGCCAGAGACTTTGGAATAAGCAATATGTCATACTTGTGACGGAAACGAACATCAGTATATAGGCTATAGCGCTTACCCCTGCCTGGTTCGTTGAACTTGGAATCTTGTACGAGTTTGGAGAGGATGCCGAATTTGCAAGCGGGTGTAGAGTTATGGCTAGAAATTAGAGGAATAAAAATTTAGGAATTTGCCGTCATCTTCTTATCTTCATTTATCGACCACTCTATCTTTGTGCCAAATGAGGTCCCATGAATTTAGCAAGTACCAGCACTAGTTTGAATATCACGGTTGATTGCCAAGGGGGTATAGCCAAAGAGCTCGCCCTGCGATATTTGACGCTCTGCCGCTTCATTCCCCTGTGATATGAACCGAGGCGGTACTGTGCCCTCCCTCCATTGTACTCCTTCACTCGTCCATTTCGATAGAATCTACTGTACATGTTCATTTGGATTTAACAACTAAACAAGCAACATGTCAGCCTAATTCATGGAATAAACAAAATGTCCTTCGCTTTACGTCACTTACTGCTCCCAACACAATCTCTTTCGTATCATACAAGTCCGATGGAAGATCGAGAGCCACTCTCAAAGAACGACTCTCGGGTGCCTCGTTCCCCATGCTGGATCGCTTGTAAATATGATTCTAAGAAGGAACGTTCCCCAATGCACATATATTGATGATATAGAAGTCTAGGCGTCCGCTAAGATTTGTGGGAAATGGTTTTCTCAGGCAGACGTCCAAGGTCGAAGTACGGGACAGACAAAGAAATGCCCTTTATCACGAATCATTTGCAACGAGCGGGAAAAGTTGGAGGAATAATTTGGCATTGTGACACACTTTATAACTAGTTTAACAAACGCAATCTTTTCGGACTAGGCTGCGGTGTTGTTCTTAGTCTCTTTTTGCTTTTCCTGTGCCCAAATACGCAATCAACACCTTCATCTTCAACCAGCGTTTGGATTTTGTATGGACAGTTACTGATACTCCTTGCTCTAGCTGTCAATCCCTCAATCTTGATATCAATTGAGTCCTCCATGGACATCACATTAAACACAATAGGGCGGCAGTAAGGTTTTCCATCGCAGATGATAGCTTGATACATCTCATCATCCATACACGCGATCTTCTCGTGAAAGTTAAGGTAAAAGTTGGCATCTTTCAAGCGGTACGCTAGTTCCGGTAGAGCCTTACTAGATGGGCCAAGTCGACAACAGATTTTGCCCTTACATACGAACAGAGTTTGATCTAGAACTGGCATTTCATCGATTTGAACGTAAAATAAAGATGCGAGAAGGTTATCAGCACATCTTTGCACAGCCTCGTCGGATCGAGACTCATGCTCCGTACGATACTGAAGACCGGGTAGCTCTTGAAGATCATCGAGGTCTGGTTCGGTATCGTGGAATTCAACGTTAAAGCGATGATATCGAGGTTTTTCCCGAGGCGGTAAGCTGTTCTGAAGTTCTTGCCATCGAATTTCGCCAACGAAGAAATTCAAGAAGGAACGAAATAGTCGTGGAACACTTCTGGTCCGAAGAAAGGAACCAGTCTGGGAAGATGAGGTCCTGGTTTCACTTGGTTGTTTAAAGCCAGTGCCGAGTGAGACGACACAGTCTGGTTGTTTTTTCCTCCGAGACCAGATAATATCTTGCTCCCATAAAGCTAAATGGATGGGATTATTATGGCCCCCGAGACCTCCGTCTTGATATCCATCGAATGGTGTAAAGTAGCTAGAAATCTTAATATTTATGCCTGCAACACGGAAACAGACTGACTTACGGCGGTGCGGCAGAGCTAGCACGGGCACTGAAATGAATTAGATCTAACGACATATAGAAAGGATGCGATCACCCACGCTTGCCAGACCAAGAGCTCGTCCTCTACCTGCTTCGGTCGAATGAGTTTATAACCTAGAACATTTCAGTCAAGTTCTTCCGCATTTCCTGATATCAATGCATTACCCGCCTGATCTGGTCGTGTTTCTGGCCCATTGTAATTCGTGAAGATGCATGTCGAGGAGTCCTCCGTTGTGGTTCCGACGATAGCAACCTTTGCGCCTCCTGCATTGTTGTTGAAGAGCATCGAATCCTCTTTGAACGCAGATTTAAGAGCTTTCGTGATACCACTTGAGCTATATCTGCTATCAGTCGCCAATGACAATAATAGCTCGACAGGACGTCGCAGAAGAGTTAGCGATGCCCAAGGAAGATTGAGCAAGCCTCTTTTCTGAAAGACGACCCCGGATAAGCTTTTGAATTTCTCGATGCAATCGTGTAACTTCCAACTGTTAATAAAGAGCCCCAGAATGATCAAAGCCCCTTGAACTAATTAGTCCGTGTAAGTCAAACAGTGAAGGTGGAGGGTGAAGATTACCAGAGCTGCTTCCAAAAGCAATATCGAAATGCTCGCGAATGTCGAGGGGCAATCCGATGGACTTTTCTAGTAGTTTCAGAAAAGTGAGGGGGATGATGCCTCGAATACCACCCCCCTCAACGCAGACGATTCGGACACCTGCAGTTGCAGGCTTCTGGGAGAAGACTAATGTGTTTGTCTCTCCGCACAATGGACAGGTCTTGACAAAAAAGTCCCACGGATTGGCTTCACTGCACTCTCCATAGACCATTGTACACGGTGTACACAACGCATGGTCACATTCCAAAGTATTTTCAGGTCGCCGAGCAAGGCATGTAAAGCAAGTTGTTGTACTGTGAATTTGATGCCAAGACTCTTTGAATGAGGATAATATGCCCGAGTAAAATGATTCGTCGTCTACGTCCTTTATCATAAGTTGATTAGCGAATTCGCAGAACTTTGACTCCAGAGCGGTCGTGAATCTCGTGGTTGGGTGCTGTGTCATAATCTTCGGACCTGTGAGAAATGGGTCGATCTTGAGACAGAGCCGATGGAAAAGTTTTCTAAACACTAAAATAGGGTGAAATCCTTACAGTGTTAGAGACAGCAGTAAGCGAGACTAGTTCGAACTTACTATGCATTCCTGGAGGATAACTATCAAATACTAGCGCAGAAGCAATAATTGGGACGGCAAAAGTGAAGAGTTGAGTATCGTCGACTTTCTTCAAAAACTCCGTGATATGCGAGCCAAACTCTACCGGTATCGGATATTGAATCCTTGTTGCACGGATGAAGCTGAATGGGTCTACGATATCAGAAGAAAAATGCTCGCAGACAGCGTTGAACAACACTTTGAAGTGCTTTGTGGAGAAAGCCACTCGAGCGTCTATTCTTCTATTTTGCATTTCGTAAGAATCCGTCTCGATTCGAGATTTTAGAGGCCTCCAAGATCGGGAAGTGCATTTAGAGTTAGGTAGGGCAATGACTCTTATGCCTCCGAACTGTGATGCGAGTAGTTTATCGAGTTCCGATTTCTTCATCTTGCCTATCACTTTGCTGCGCAAGGATCTGTTTGCACCTTCTAATTCTCGGCCAAGCTCTAACATGAACTGACGAGTAGCTGACTGCTCATTAAACGTTGTTATACTATCCCAGTGTATGAGGATGAGCACACGAGGGTTGGCGGTTGGGGGAAGATCAGATGGGCTGTTGGCTACCTTCAGCAGCCATAATGCGAGAATCTGGGCTACTGCAGCGAGACCTCCAAGATCATCGGCAAAAAAGCATATGACTGTGCTTAGAGGTGCGAGAACTTTAGCATAGAAAATCTGCCCAAGCTCCGCGGCATTCAGCTGTTGAGACGACTTCCTACACCAGAGCATTGGCCTTCTTACTATGTCGTTGGGACATCGTTTTGAGTCAACGAACGGTAAAGCATAAGATGCATGGAGTTCGCAATCTGCGAATAGTACCGGCGAGACATGACTGAATGTTTCGACGTTTGCTCTTAAATGTACTTCGCCTTCTACTGCCTCCTGAAAATCGCGACCAAACCAAAGTTTGCGCATCACAAGATTTTTTGTTTGCTTGCCGATAAGTGTGATCATTTGTGAGCTTTGTTCTTGCGGAAATCTATTGAGAATACCATAAGGGCGATGATGTTCCTGGAGAAACAAATCCCCGAGGCCAGCTCTAAGGGATAACCACATTGAATCGAGTCGTGACATTGCTTGTATGGATTGGTGCTGAAAGATGATGAGACAGTAGCAAGGTTGCAGGTCAGTCTGCTTTTGTTGACATGATCCTCGCTTACCATATCCCACTTCCTGTACTACCTCTTCGCTTACAGGGCGGGGCGGAAAGCATTTCTGCACGCTTACTTTTGTCAATCAGGAATCCTTCACCATAAAAAGTGACTTATTTGGAAGCATGCCCTACCTCATAACTGGAAATCCACTTTACCATGGAGATCAATCCAGCGAAAGCCTCACCCAACAAGAATCGCTGGGCAATTCTGGGCAGACAATCACTTCTCGCAAAGCTAGACACCGATGGGAGGCAACCACAAAAGTCTGGTCAATGGGAGGAATTCGATCATTCTAAAAGCTTGATCTTGACTCATTCAGGCACGGCATGTATCGCTTTCCGGAAAGTCACTTATGAACGTGTTGTCTTGAAACACTGTGAAGATAAATACTATTCGCCAGAGAGAAAATTTTTAGTCGACATCGGGCGAGTCAACGGCAATATTTATTTCATTTCAACATTATACACATTCAAACATCGAGAAAAGTCGTACGTCGCATCCGAACTCTCGGATATCTCGTTAGCAGACCTTATTGACTGCACGATGCGCTTGGACGAGATTAATATTTCTACTATACTTGGTCAGGTACTTCATCTCGCAGGTCCTACGATTTATGACTAAAACCTAGAAGGTCTCAAGAGCTCTTCATTATTTGACCCAGTACAGCGCAAAGACTGGCTGCTCCATGACCTATGGGCCACTGTCAGCTGCTCATGTGTTCGTATTTCGGGATGGATCTGTCAAACTCGGTAAATGAACCTCCATACCATTCTAAAACTCCAGCTTTAAACCATCGTAGGGACTTTCGGGAGTCGAATTATGCCTGAGAAGGCCACAGACGAGAACCTTCACAAAGATCGATGGGACCTTGGTGCCCTTGCTACCCATATGCTGTCCCAAAGTTCGGAAGAACCAAGCTTTGACGCATCGCAGCAGAGGGTCATTGCAATGAGCTCTCTGGGACGAAGACTAGATGCAAAATGCGAGCCATCTCCTGCATTGATCGACTTCCTAGAGGTCTGCTTCATGCAAGACGGGACGTTTGATAAAGTATTGAAGGTCAGCAATCAACTGCCCGAATCTTTTGCTGTTGCTCACTACCGCAAAGCATCCATTCCTTCGTCAACAATGCCCCCAATCATTAATTCCGTTGATTGCAAATGCTGAAAGGTCGGCTTCTCGGCTTTGTTTTGTCACTTGATGGGCTTGGTTTGGTGGAATGAGCAAGTGGTCTGAGAGGACGAATGGGAATTTTGTGACGTCTTACAGTTTTTTATTTTCTGCGAAGCTTGACTAAACTATGAGATACAACACAAATAAATCAGAAAAAATTCTTCGCCTCATATCCAAATCCTAAGTAGCTCAAAACTCATAAACATGTTCGAGCTTGATAAGTTTGACTTCGACAAACCGAATCGTGCATGATCGCCCCGCCAACCCAGCTGCATGCGCTTTCAAGTTGCTCCACTCCCCTAGGAATTCACGATTCGAGTCAGTCGCTCGAATGGCCAAGGTCGCGTCCATTTCTTGAAATCCCAGATATGCTCCCGAACGAAAGTCCAAAGGAGCCTTGTAATCATCACGGCCCACCACTATCCACAGATTTTTGAGCGCAGAAAAACCTCCACGGTTCTGCGAGACTCTCCGGAAAATCTCCCACGCCTCGCGATTGACAAGGTCAACAGCGATCGATTCTATCCTTCCATCTGGGTACATGCGAGGCAGTTGATGTATTCTCTCAATGGGTGGGTCACCCGCAATGTAAATGATATCGAGGGAAAGATTGACATAGATTGGACGCTTGTTTCTTGACCACTGTGGTCTTCTGTAGATGTTTCGATCATCCTGAAACAATGGTGTGAGTGTTCTGAGAGCTTCTTGACGTGAATTGTAGCAGACGTGTAAAGCTACTGGTGGCATCGTGTTACTGAAAAAGTTTGACCGGTGGCGAGCCTCCCGAAGCTGTATGATACGGGCTGGGGGAAGGCGAGAATTGCCAAATGGCATTTTGGATCTCGGGCGCGTGTTCGAGAAATTTTGGATACATTCTTGGTATACTTGGAAAATCAGTATCGAGTGGTTGAATGAGTACGTTGATATCCAGGAGCTGCAAGCCTATGCTATGATGTTTTGGTAGTTAAGCTCCTGATCTGAGTAATGACTTGAGGGTGCGTAACGAACTCCTGCACCAACTAGACGAAGTATGCAGGTTGTCAACCTGATCACACGAATGACAGGGGGGCAATTGGACCAATCTCTATCAAGAAAGAATTGGCGAGTGTGATATTGATTTTCAACCCGACAGTTTGGTAACCAACATTAAGCGAGGACGGCTCAGGTGGCGATGATTCATGGAACAGCAAATCATCATCTCACGATCGTTTTCCCGAGTATTCAATGCAGAAATGCACAGGTATAGATACTGCATGAAAGCTGCAGTGCTTCGTTGATCCATGCTACATGATTATTCAAAGTCCCCATCTATAGGCTTGGTCCGAGGGCCACCATCCCGCTACTTCTCGAGGACGGCCAGTCTCTCCGTAACCCATGCCATCCATTCTTGATTTTTCTCAGCTCCCTCGATCCAAGCTTGAATCTCCACCAAGTTTTCCTGGATTTTCCGGTTCGTTTCCTCAACGACGTCCAGTCGACGGTTGAAACTTGAGAGTCTATCCGAATCTTCTCCGTCGCCTGTCGGCCTCTCCGAGTCACCACCCAACTTCGATACGACAGAAGCGTGTGATCTCAACTCAGAGAGAATGGTTGAGCAGGTTTGCATAGTTGCGATGGTGTTTAGAAGAATCGTGCCTGTATCTCTTACATCATCAAAGAGTTAGTGAAAGCAGCAGCGAAGCCGGACAAACGTACGCCTTGATGATCTCTGCATTTTCTGGAAAGATAGTTCCGCGGAAATAATCAGTGTCGAGAGGCTCAGCAGCAGGCTCCACAAGCTTCGAGTGAAGGTTAAGGATTGTATTTTTGGTGTCCATGTTCGTATAGGGTAGTCCGATAACGATGAAGGGGATTATGAAGCGGCAGATGCAACGCACGATAATTCCATTTATGTATCTACATCATGCTCATGCCGATGGAAGATTCAACGTTGTACAGTTTCCGGTATGGCATGCATGTCTTCTCAGTAGTTTACGCAAATATTGACCTCCAATGATATCAATGCTTCTATGATACTCAACATCAAGGATGATTGGTGTCTAGAAGTCGGCGGGATAACATACTCTTTCCGTGAAAGAAGTGCTTCCAATGAAATCTACGTCTCCGTAATGCTCGTCATTGAGAAATACTGGGGTAACGGAGTTTATCTGCAAACAGGGGCAGACGCAAGCGATCATGCATGTTGGGCGATCCGCGAAATGGGATTTCTGTTATGCGGGGGCGTTTCGAAGGATCCGGTGCGAATCGGTTCATCGAGTTACACAGAACGATTGGTGTGGGACTTCTTTTTGAGCAAGATGGTGGCGCTACGTTACATCTGCAAAGAGAAAGCAATCTTCGAACGGAAACGGTTTCCTGTATTCAACTTGGGTTGGTGCAGGAACCGAATATCCCAATAGCTCGGCACTCAGATCAGCAGCCTGCTCCCATTTCCGGGACCAATAGGAGTGATTTATTGACCATGATGTGTATACGATTTGATTTGTTCTGAAGAAACGATACTTTTCGAGTTTTCTGCACCTCGCGTTGAAGGAGGTGGGTTGGGTTCCAAGACAGAAGCTCTTGTTGTGTATACTGTTTCTCCAAATTCTGGACGCCGCTGTGCTGATTCGAAATCCTGGTTATCTAGTTCCATTTCGTTTACTTTCCTGTGAACCCGTGTCCTCTTTACCCTTTTGCAGTCAGAATGTCCCGATAATATGAGTATAAGAGAAACTCATTGTCAGTGACTTTCCGAACTATACTCGTAAAATAAACCACACTCACACTCATCATAGCCTAAAGACAGTGATATCAATACTATTCCAAGATGCATATCTCCATCTCACTTGGCCTCTTGGTGGGTTCAGCTATCGTATCAGCGCTTGAAGCGCCTTCCATATGCATGCTGTCTCCATCTACAAGTATCGCAGCGGGAGATAATCTCACTGCAAAGTAAGCTGGAGTAGCTCCATATACTGGATCACCACTAATCCTTACTAGTGTGAATAACCCACAAGGAAAGCCCTGTTTAGCTACAATGGTCTTCTCGGATGAGAACTTTCTCCCAGTCGTCTTTGAATTGAACCCAGTAAATTGCGTTGGTTTTCAGCAGGCTGAAATCACAGTCCCGCTAGAATCGCCGAACGGGGACGTGACCGTCCTCTGGTAAGAATTCTCTTATGATGAATAAGTAAATACTAATTAATAGCAGGCAATGTGCTGGGGTCACGATTCAGGGATGTTCAAGCGCGACTATCCGCGGGGGATTGGCTGACGCTGATAATTTGGACACTCAACAAACCGGAAAGATCGAGTGCGTAGTTGCAACAGCCACATTGACGACACTCGTAACTTCTAAGTCTGAATCTACAACTAGTGTAGAGGTGATTGTAAGCACTGCCTTCAGTACTGCATCTGGCACCCTGCTGGCGAGCTCGGGAATGAGTTCGTCTAAGTCAAGCATGGCGTCAAGCACGGCGTCAAGCACGGCGTCAAGCACCGCACTGGACCCTGCATCCACGGCATCTAACACGGACACTGCATTGAACATGGACACTGCATCTAACACGGACACTGCAACGAGCACGGACACGAGCCTGAACACTGCATCGAGCACACCCATGACCTCGGTTCTGAGTGCCAAAGGCCAGGAGGAAACGAGTAGTGAATGGACTGGAAAACCGACCGGTAATGCACAAGCTGTCACTGTCACTCCGATCCCATCTCAATGCCCCTGTGAGGGAGCTCCGAAGGAAACCACATCGAATGGGGCACCCTTCAGAAGAGCTTGAACGAGCAGATTTTGCCCGTTTTATTTTCTCTCTATTTCTTTTTTTGGGGGAGGGGGACGCGTGGGGGGTGTTATTCTTTTTTGCTTTATCTATCACAATAGTGTCTGGCATGTCAATTTCAGAACAACAAAGTAAACCATCAGTAAACTCCTCGTCAATTTGTGATGCAATGAAGATTGTTGATTACAGAAGGCAAATAAATCCAAATGCTAAGCGAAGCAAGCGAAGTAGTGTCGTGTTTCCGTACCGAGCGGGGTACGCCTATGCATGCATCATGAATACGTGAAACCGTTCTTCACCATTACAAGTGCTCAGCTCACACACCCTTGACATCCCTGCATGATTTATTGCCGGTTCTAAATGAAGAAGCCCATTTTCTGCTTCCAAGCGCCGAAGGTGCTTCCGGGATTCGGTATGTAGGAAAACAAGGGATGAGGGTTGCAAGACCCAACCAAGGTAAAGTGACAAAATATAAGTACCAGATGAGAGATCGAGAAGAAACATCAGATCAATCATTCCTCTAGACATTGTACCAGCACTCTATTAACACAACAACCACTCCTCCATTCATCTATCAAAAACCAACATGGGATCCGCACCACCTACAGGTCACTACAGCGTAAAGCTTGTTGATAACATCGAAGCTCCTCAGCCATTTTTCCCTGAAGGTTTCAATCCGATCGGACCTGTACCCAGAGTCGACTCGAAGCTCCTGTGTGAGAGCCAGATCCAAGTGCTGGCGAGAAATTTAGCGAACGAAATTGCAGCCCACAACTTGTCGCGATCACACGCCAACCACCTGCTTGCTTTATTGATGACACTTGAGCGAGATCTGCTCAAGCAAGAAGCTACTATCAAATGGTTGAACAGGAAGTTAGATTCTGAGCGAGACATGCGATTGAATGCTGAAAGAGAGCTTCGCTTGAATAATGAGAGAGGCATGCACACAGGACTTCAAGAGGCTGCCGATGCGAACGCCTTTGAGTCTGTAAGCGTTCCATTCTCATTCCTAGATGAACTTAGAACTGATAAACAAAGGCGCGACAAAATCTTGATGAAGCAGGAATACTTTTGGAATCTTTGAGGAACTCCAATCCGATTGGATTCCAAGGGGTCCACGACACGAATGGATTTCAACCTATGGCTAGCTCGGTAGATGCACACCGGCAGCCGGATTGTTTCTTCTCAGAAAATGCAGAATTCTTCGAGAGCAACCAAGACTATGGCATAGAAGAGTCTGACTTTGAACCGGAAATATTTGCTTTGTCTCCAGTAGACGAAGGCCAAGAGAAGGGTAAATATTGGGATGGAAAGAGGAAATTCTCAGGTTCCCCATTCCTCTCTTTGGATGAGTCTACCAAGCGAAGAAAGCACTGAGCCAAGTCGAAGATGCTCAAATTTCAGGTATGGCCAGAGGTGTGAATGGAAAGGTGGATTTAGACTATGATGTCTGCGAGCTTTTCTTTGTGTTTTTGGTGAACTTGTATGTTATCTTCAGCTCATTGTTTGGGGAATGCGGAATGAATTATAACCGTGGCGCAATTGAATTTATCGTACCAAAGATATCTGCACTATCTGTGACCAATGATTGAACTGAAACAGAAAGATGAGCACGAAAGCCTGGGAAATAGTGGACGCGGAACATGGCTATTTATCGTAAGATATGGTCGTTAGATACATGATTTATGGCATAAGAAAACAATTTCGGCAATCAAAATGCATGGAGAAGCTGCCAATCCAAACACAATCATCATCGAAGCCGAAGGAGTACTTTCGACTCAATACTAACAGCGGCTTGGAACGCCATTAGACTTAAGTCTACATAGCCGTCCATTATAAGATGCACGGGTACTGTCCTCTCCACAATAGATCTACACAAGGGCGCTGCAGCCTGTAGATTCGACAGCAGAGGGTCTTGACGATTTTTCAGTCTACTCTGGAGAATGTTAAAGAAGACCTCCTGTTCCGCAATTGAGATCCTCTCGATGGCCGAGGTTGACACTGCACAAGCACACAGGGCTGTAGGCGAAGGAATCTGATGCTCCTGGCAGATAAAATCCAGAGTTCGCCAAATACTGGCCTTCCGGACCGTACTCTGAAATGTCTTCCACTCTTCCTTGGAGGACTTAGAGCCCAGTAATTCAAAGTTCGATCGGCAAATCTCAACTTCCTTCGGATTCTCTAAAATTGGCAGATATAGAGAGCACAGCATTTGGCGGTGATAACGTCTCGTGAAAAGACAGTCTGTTGTCTCGTGGCAGACACGGTACCACAGGTGCTTGAAACTCCTGTCCGCCATTTCATTGATACGGAGAAGGCGATTACCTGATCGATAAGCGCTCACGGCTTTTCGGAGGGTATGGAGCATCATTGTTTCGTCACCAAATGATCTTGCATAAGAACTACCGTCTGATTCTGGGATGCTTGGGCGAATAGATGGGACAAATTCGAAGTGTTTTGGTGGAGTAGGAGACTCAAAAGTAATCGGATCAGTAGCAAAGCCAGCGCCAGTACCACGATCAATGACCAGAGGGGCAGCCCCTTTAAAGCGGTGTTGTGCCTCAACATCTAAAATCAGGTATTCCAAATACTGAGATCGTGATGGGTTCAAACATCCAGCGAGAAGCTCAGCAAGCACACGCTTTCTGAATCCAGGCATTAAAGTATCGGCCTCCGTTTGGGAAAGATGCGTGGTCCCGGATACAAGAAGTCTGATTCCCAACAGGACAAATAGGCCACAATCAGAGTCGTTGCGTTGCCGCGGAGATTTCCCGGACTGAAACTTCCAGGAACTCACTTCATGTCCAAAGTGGAATATGAAGCCAGCCATGAAATCCCTACTATCGAAGCTGTGGTAGTAGCTATCGTAATGAGTGCAGAAGACATCGCCATCGAGAATGTAGACGTGGAAAAATGACCAGTGAAGTTTGGTAGAATCGTGCACAGGTATCAGCATCTGGCCAGCACGAGTCAATGAGAGCATGTCGTTCTGACGGTCCTGGACCATTCGAAAGAAGTTCGATGTTCCAATTGGAACGCCGAAGTTCCGCAGCAGTGAAATGTATCCTTCCACAACCTCGTCATTGATCATGGTGTTCGGCTGTAATCTTCTCAAGGAAGACTCGTTAATGTTCGAGATTTTAGTCCAAGTAATCTGAGGGCTGGCAAGGGCTGCCTCCATTGCCTGTTGCCATTCTCGGGAAAGAGGTGGAATAAGAATATGAACCGAGAGCCATTGGGGTTTGGTAGCTTGAGCTGTATGGGTTTCAGAATCTGTGCAGTATGCGGAATCATTGATGGGGTAAGCGTCGTTCGGTGATACTGAATACTCTGACGAAAGTTGTTCCATAGCGAAGCCTGGGGTTGATGATCAATGCTTGGTTCCGCGTGCTAGAGAATGGTCAGTAACATGTCTAGAGATAATACGACAAGCTTACGTATGTCTGCAGTAACGACATCTTTTGTGGGCAGATATTTGAGCCCGGAGGACTGGAAAGAGGACATGGACGGAACTTAGACGATAAAGAGAATGGGGTAGTAGACTATAAGGAACGATATCGTTTCGCACCAGACGGCCGCAGCCCGGTCTTCCGCATCGTCCGCTCTTGTCAGTCATTGCCTCCCATACTTGCCTTTTCAGAAGTGGGGAGGGGCTGCGTACCCCGCGAGGCGATAAGCCAGGGGACGGGATAAGGTACCTAGGCAGGTACGTGCATGGATGTCGTTGGGTGTCAGTCAATGAGGTGATTCGTGTCACATGCCGCCAGTCCTACAGTACCCGCGCAGCGCCTTCCAAAACCCGCGTAGCCGCTATCGCATGCCCAGATAAGGCCGGGCCAGGGGCGGAGGTTCCACTCTTTCACCACTACCTATTGATGCAAGACGCAGCTCTCAGATCAGCACTAACAAGCGCCGTTGGTGAAATTCTGCAGCACGCACCTCCTAGGCAAAGCTGCTGGAACCTGCAGCTTGCATTAGCTCGCAGTAGCTCGCAGCCTGCAATCCTCCATCAGTCCAGAGTCAAGCCAAAGTTGCATCAATCGTCCTGTCCCTATGGGCTTTGAGGGAATTGCACATTCTATTCCAAGGATTTGTTATGCCCCCCCGAGAATGGAACACTTTAAGCAGCAGGCACTGCCCATCTGAAGTGCGAGCGAGGAAGAAGAACATCCGGTCCTTCCAAGATCTTCAGCGTCATCGATTCTAAATCCAAAATGATCCCTAACAGCTCTGGCCTCCCCCCAAGTGATGGTATCGAAGAGGTGGCCCCTTTGATGTTCGCCTTCAACCATCTCTATCCATTTCGACAGCAATTGCTTTCCATGCTGCGGCCCATTGATATCATCTCCTTGGTGATGGCGACCAATGCTCGGCTCTCACGAGCTGAGAAGCGACGTCAGCTGGCTTGGTGGCGGCAGATATTCTTCGATATGAGGTGGGTTGACAGGCTGCAAGATGAACGCTGCACTGCTACAATCATTGGCAATGGCTTGCGGACACTTAACACGGCGATAACATACGGCGATTTCAGACTAAACTTGGCCAAGATAAAGTTGATCGTTGTTATCGGAGAGATGGACAAAGGACACCCTGCGTCGGATCAACGCAATCTCAGTATCCTTCAATCTTTCGATACAAAGGTCGTCTGGCTCCCTGCTGCCACATTATTGGCTGGTACTTTTCAGCAGAAGAACGACTTGAGCACTTGGGTCGTATCTGTCATCCAGGATAATGTCGCCGATCTTGATCAATCTTTATCGGATGTCCTATCTCGTAATGAAGGACCTCTTGGGAGCTTTCTCACTGGACATGGGAGAAAATACCCTTATACATGTGCTCTGTGGGGTACGGAATGGCAACAACTCGCGCGCCATAAGGCTTCATATGACCCAACTCGCATGCTTTACATGATCCACGAAGATCAATTTCACGAATACTGGATGAGAGTCTTTGTCAATGGCGCTGGAGTATGCTGTGTAGACTTTATGAAACGGGATGAGTTCATACTTGAGCAAGGATTGTGATCGCTTGAAGGCGTTCCTGTTTGGAATAATCTACAAACCCCTAAAACTAAATGCCCCTTCATTCAAATTGTTCCACTCTGCGAGACCCCTGTTAAGTACTTGTGAATGGCCCAGCACTCGATCTCAGTACCACTGCCCGTCTATCTAGCTTCAAAAAGTAACGATTGCCCATCCCACAATCATAGCTATGACTCCATCGACTTTACAAATCCGTTTGACACCGGCGACAGAGCTTGTAGATGTGGGTGCCACTGATAACGATGTGCTTGTAGCTAAGAGGTTTGACGATGTTGTAGGCTCTACACCCAGCGTTGCGGAATGTGAATAACTAGTACATGTCGTTTTTGAGGAATGTGTTGCAGCAGCTACGAAATCTTCAAGGCGATCGCCTGGATTGAGAGAAAAAACCATTCCAGCCTGGCAGTGCGATTTCTTGCTATTCTGAGCACAGTAAAACCATTGCGCATCAATGCTTTTTACTTCGTACTCAACAATATGGCGACCTTCAACATTTTCGGGGTTAAATTGATTGAAACCTGTGCTGAATCCACCACTCCAAACACATGGATGAGAGAGCGAAGATTGAGTGAGAGTGTGATTCAAAGCGAGGAAATCAAATCGGATGATTTCACCAATGTCCGCCTTTATCTCGATCGGATCAAACTGTAAAGCGCCAGCTGCGCCTACCACAACATCATGAAATTTTCTTCCCTTTGTTGATGTTGGTACCAATGAAGTGCAGGTACCGCTTGTAGCCTTATTTGCAATGACGGGTGCTGTCCAGTTTGAAGGAGTGGAAGCTGACTGGTCACTGCCTTGGTCAAAACACTGCCCAAAGCATCCTCGAAATCTCACCTACTCTGTGCAAGCCGAGTTCGAAAAGGTAAGAAAGCTCAAGGCCACCAGGGCATAGAGATAGGACATGGTGAAACGTTGTGGATTATCAAACTTCTTCAAGATGGTTTTTGGGGCGAGGCTTGCTTATATTTCACGATCAATTCGCTTAGGATTCAGTGATGCTTGATTGAGCGGATGAGCGACATAAGGTACGGCATCCGTAGAACCAGATTTGAACGGTGCATGAACCATTTTCGGCAAAGGTGATCGGCGATTTCCGTAGGTGGAGAACCCGGTTGTCTGTCTTCGCTAAATAAGCGAGTCAACAGACAATCTAGCGAGTGCCCGAAGTATAAGTATCGGTTCATGACAGCCGAACTCCTGTCCAGGTCACAATAAACACCTCCTGAATAAAATTACGCTTTGATAAACAGCACCAACGACATCTTGTGAGCTGGCCTCACTTCAGATACCTATCACCATAATCATGAGCCGTCAACATTCCGAGGAAGTATTCTCAGCTTTGAAGAAGATCAATGAAATCCCCCAGCCGAGTCTTGTTGGTCCGGATTACTATGAAAAAATTGTGCGGCAATCAAAGAATGATGCAACGAAACTTACATTCTGGAAGAAACATTATCATGCAGCAAAAGTCGCTCAAGGCAAGCAAAAGGCTGCTTGGCGACAATTCCTGGCTGGCTTCGAACGCAACCAGAAAGGCCAATCCAAGCATATTCAAGGCGGGCTCGACAGATTCAAGGAAGAACTCGAAAAAGTGCTTGAAATTGGTCAAAATGACATATCTGCAATCAATGGAGATATTGGGTCTCATCCTGATTACGCGAACTCTATGTTTGGCCGCGTTGAAACAATACCGTTGAGGCAACCTCACCTTGAAAATCAGGAGGAATGGGAAGATGTAAGGGACAACTACTACTTGCACACAAAGCTATCTACTTTGTACTCAGAAGCTTACGGTCTTCAATTGTATCGAAATACTTGGCTCGAAAGCACGCCCTACGACGAAGGCCAAGATGAAGATATCATCAATCTCATGCTCGACATCAATAGAGAACTGGACCAAATAGTCTTGCCCGCGAAGTTTCAGGACATAAGTAACTTTGGTTACATCCATATACCAAGTGACGATTCGCCACAACACGACTACGAGGTGAAGAAAGAAAAATCGGTCAAGATCGATGTTCCGGACGAGGACGAGGACTATCCGGAGGAATTATTCGACATTCTTGAAAGTATAGGAGGCCTAGATGGGAGTCTCAGACGATATCTACAGGCTGTGATGCAAAACAATGGCTCAGAAATTGAGAAGAGGAGAAAGGAGCTGGACAAGCTTGAGCGGCAATTGCAGCAAAAGGCGAAAGAATTAGGTTACAAACATAAAGTATCTTTGTATATTGATACAATAGAGGGATACGCCGAAAGTATGTCAGATGCGAACATATTATATCATCGGCTTCAGAGGTCTAAGACCGTCCCACAGAAGGACGAAAGGTCCGAATATCTCCGTTCGCGCGAGTTCGTCCAGGAATGGCTCGATTCCCATCGATTTCCCGAGAATTACATTGACAGCCTCGCTCCTCTTCCAAAGGGTATTAAAGAGACCATTAGGAACCCGGTTCTCGACAAAGCCATGGGCCAGATTGGAGGTGAACATGGGGCTCTCAACCGGTTTTTGTGGGCGACTTATGAAAAGAAATCTGTCCCTTGGGACGATCAAACAGCAATTGATGACTTTAATAAGTTGATAAAGAACGAAAAGGCTTCCGAATTTTATTTGCCAATCGCAGGAGATCATTTGAAAGATTTGCTTAGAGGCGTTGAAGTTATGAAAGAACTAGAGGCAAATTGCCGAAAAGACCCCACGAACAAGAAGCCCCAAAAATCGTTGCGAGAAACCAACAACAGAGTTCACGATTTATGGTGGGAATACACAGGATATCCGCAAGCTATAGTTGGAGATATTCTCACATCGGAGCGGTACATGAGATCTTCTAAGGGAGAGGTCTTACCGAGTGTGGAAGATGATAATGATGATCAAGCTACAAAACCTCAAAGCATATTTCGAAAATGGGGTTTCGGCAAAATGGTTCCACAATCAAGAAGTTCTTCGGTCAATAATGGAGGTTCTCGAGGATCCCGAACCAACACACCATCCCGCGGTAATTCAGTAGATGGACAGCGCCAACCATCTGTTGGAGATGATGGGGATAGGAACTACGAATCTGGAAAATCAAAGAGCAATTATCGTCAGCCATCTGTTGAGGATGAGAATGGGCATCAGGAACGAAGAGAAGAGAGCGATCCATACGAGACAGGCAAGAGTCCTCAAAATGACAACGATGACTCCGGATCTATAAATGGGTCAACAGGCAGACATCGTGGGCCAGCGGCGGAGAGTGATTCAGCGGAAGATGAGTATCGGCAACGTTCAGAATCCGCTCAAGAACCTTCGGCTACCAGCAAGACTAGCAAGCGATTTGAGCCTGAAAATGACTTCGAGCCGCTGGTGAGGAATGACTCGAGTACAAGCAAGGCAAAGCAGCATGCATATATGTCAGGAGGGCTAAAAACTCCCGACGAATCTCGTGAAGGAACTCGGCAAAACTCTGCCGTCGATGAGGACCACCACCATGGATCTCAGAGGACTGGAGGTGGACCAACGAAAGAGAGACAAGAACATCGTAGAAAGCGAGACGAGCCACAAATTCCCACCCCTCCAGCCTCTCCTCCACCGAATGTGCATATAGAAGAGCAACATGAAGATGTCATTCCTGCTCCTCCGGCCGAAGTTGACTACTCGAAAATTCGACTAAAGCAACATGATCCACGAATCGTGACAGATGAAGTCAACGGAAGACTGACTGAAATGAGAATCCTTGCATGGCGTGCGATTGGCAGAAAATCCACCGAGACAACTGGTCGGGGAATATCAAGACCAGAAGATTTCTTCGGTATGAGAGGCGGCCAGCTTTGCGTGAAATATCAGATACCAGGAATGGAGGAATTCGCATACAATTTCGTTCGGTCATCTAAACACAAGGGCGCCCTGAATGCTTTTGTCGGAGACGGCGGGGAACACCTGGAGGTCTCCTCAAGAGATGAGTTGAAAGGTTGTTCCTGGTTCAGGACCCCTTTGGCAGGTGTTATGTTTGCTGAGAGGGACAGTCAGGAGATTTATGTCAAGTCTGAAGATACGGCAATCTTGATACAGCCCGATGGAAAGGGGCCTTTCAAGTGGTTCTGGAAATCAACCGCAAAAAGAGAATTCGGCAATCATCAAGTCGACCTGCGAATCCGTACTCATCTAAAAAAAACAGGACAAGTCACTTCAACAATAATGCCTCTGAAGGAAAGGAAGGCTCTTATCAGAGCGGAGGAAAGACGTAGAGCTGAGGCTGGACAGATGCCACTGCCGCCTCGGGGTGACATCGATAGAGGCAGGATTCTCAAACACGTGTTCCGCGATGGTGATGCTCGCAGATGGGACCATGGGCCCAAACGCGGATCAGAATTGTATAATCAGTCAACCCGCAAGTCTTCTTCGAGAGGCTCAGGTTCAGGCTCCGGTCAGGACAATAGGCAGAGGAGTAGGCCTTCGGGAAGTCACAGCCGCACCAGAAACCACAGGTATGATTCAACAAGAAGGCAAAATTCTGACGGAGAGCAGAGTGAACGTGATGATGGCTCATATGGGGAACGAGGATACAATGGCGACGGCGGCGGCGGGGACTCTGAAGGACCTGGTGACAGTATTCATAGCGAAGATCAGAGCGAAGATGAAGATCCTAGGTAAGTCTGCTCTAAGTATGTCGACAGCTAATCTGACATTCATAGATCTTCAGACGATGATTTTGTGGTTCGAGATAGCCAACCGCTATCCGAAGAATCACTGTCTGACTCCGATGATCAGTACAGCCAATCTGATACGTTGAACTCGAAAAGGCGAAATAAGGGCAAGTCAAAGATAAAAAATAGGGAGCGAACGCCAGAGAATATCCGAAGACAGAAGGAGAAGAGCAGGAGGAACTCAGAAAAAGAGAGAGCCCAGGAGGAGGAAGATCGAAAGAGACGGTTCTTTGAAGACGAAGCAAAAGAACGAAGAGAGGAGCAACAGAGAAGAGATGAGGAAAACAAAAGGAAATGGCGTGCAGAATTTGAAGAAATGTTAAGAACGGAAGAAGCTCAGAAGAAAAAGGAGGCATTTGATCAGTGGCGTAAAGAGGAGAATAAGCGTGGGGAGGGAAGCACGAGCAGGACAAGGCAAACAAGTCGGGAGACACACAACAGCAGGGAGGGACATTCTAGAGACCAGGGAAAATATAGTAACTTGGATCAACGACCCACCACAAGGAGAGAGACACATGGTCACAGGGGTCAACAGGCCGGCCCCAGGACAGAAAAGCATGGAGATAGGCAGACCAGCCAGCAAAAGGAGAGTAGAAGGCACGGCTCAGAGGACAAAGCGCACGATGACCACAGGGGATCAAAAGGTAATAAGTGAGGCAAGTAGCAGCTTGAATGTTCGATCGTTTACCACATCTGACAGTTTCATAGTAATAATTGATCTTTGTTCATCAGACTCCTCGAATGAATCCGATGAGCCGCCACAAATGACTCCTTTACGAAAGCATCCGTCTACAGAACGCCTCTCAGTTTTACGCAAGCCCTTCAACACATATGACCGAGGTCCTACTCCCCCGCCAGGTAGACCGCTCTCTCCTGAGCGTGAGGTCTCTCCTGAGAGCGCTGCAAGGACTGCGCGTCTGGAAGAAGATGAACGCAGGAGGGACGCCCAGACACAAGCAGATGAGAAGTTCCGCGAAGCTCTTGCAGATGCAACAAGCCCAGAGAGCGTTTACTGGCGCTACAAATATTACAGAAGACTACACCGTTTGGACAATGGATTCACGCGGGACTCTGTATATCGGTCAAAAGTACTCGGAACACGCAAAGCAAACAAAATCTCCGAAAAAGAAATGGCAGCCCGAGAGCCCTATGGTATGTTGAATTGCTATTCACGGGTGAAAGATTACCGGAACACCAAGGTCGGTAGGAATGATGGAAAAAATTATCCTATGACTTCTCCCTGGACAGTTCCTGAGCTTCGAGCTTGGTATGACTTCCAAGAGCAGGAGGAGCAATGGTGCTTCGATCATGACGATCTGGAAGTTGAATATACTGTCACGAGAGGACAGAACGGACATGAGCAGAAACAAAAGGCACAGTATAAGTTGCGAGAGCAGGAGTTATTGGAAGAACATAAGGCCATTCAAGAGGACCACCAGCAGCGATTGTCGTCAAAGTCTTACGAGGCCTTGTTTTTGGCAGAGGAAGAAGAGGATAAAGATCACTTGAAACGAGCAATTGAACTTCGATATCAGAGATGCAATAGTTCAATGACGAAGTCTACAGCAAAGAAGCGAACCAGAAAAGAAACTGATCGTGGAGAAGAATATGACCCTTCAAAGGAACGCAAAAGATATTCCAGAAGGGGCCCTTGAAAAGTAAGTGACTTAGAGCGAAGGACATTTTGATTATATATGGTTGTATAGGATACGCTGACATGTGGCGTGTTTAGACGTTGAATCCAGATGTGCAGGATTCTTGCAAGAGCTGTCGGGCTGCGGAGCTTAGACGGGAATGTTATTCTACAACCTTTATTATTTCCACCTGCCTGAGACATTGTGGACGGTGCTAGGAGAAGATCTCGTGGAGGTCGGTATCGAAGAATGAGGTCTGTAGGTCTAATGGCGAATGCGGTGACATAGACTTGTCATTCGAGTTCTGTATTTGTTGATTATGTGATCATAATTCAAAATAATATGGGTTGTTCGCACGTCTACAGGTCCTTTGAATGATGCTGTCGGGAGTCTAAGGTCCTTACATAGGATAGAAGGAGACACTCTATCAATTCAAGAGAGCGACGACGACGCGTAAAAGATAGGAGTGTTTTGGCAGAGGTATATAATACATTTGCAGATAAGAACTGAGAGAAAATCCAACACATTCACAGCTTGATAGTTTCTTGAACTCGAAGTATTCATAACGTCTATCCCTGCGTGCCGGAAAACCCTCCGTGCCGGAAAATTTAACCGGTACCTTGACCTTAAGTCTCATTTAATCTATGCAAAACGCAATAATTCTAATTATTCTTAGTCAGTTGTATTCAGTGGCCACTCTTAAACATCCTAGATTACCTCCGGCTAGGAAAATTACGTTCCTGTCATCCCTTCTGGTTCATTCATAGCGGGTATCTTTTGATATCGTATTAACGTCCATCCCTACGTGCCGAGAAACCCTGCGTACCGAGAAAAACATGTGGTACTTTGACTTCGATCATCTCAAAATCTACACCAGACTTAAATAATTACAAAAATAAATAACGGCAGTATCACCTAGCTATTGAATAGCATTTTGACTCCTGCCGAAAGAACTTTTATGTTTGCGTTATCGTAATTTCGCTTGACCTAAAAGAACCCTCTATATATAACTTATTACGAGTCCTCTACCGTAGCTTTTCTAGCTTGCTCTTATTATCCTTTATATAGTTTGAAAGCCCTCATCTAAGATTTAGATTTAGACTTTTTCGTCTGAGATTCTTACAGGCTTTGTAGCTGGTGTGGCACGCAAAGAGCTGCAGGGCCGCTACGCGGTTCAGTACTTCTGATCGACTAAACTAACGATTCTCGGCTAAGCGACCCCGCATTACCTGCACCTTCTGCAAAGCTTCAGAAGTAGGGACGTCAGCTTACATAACCACCTCAGCTCGTTCTAGAAGATTCAAGAAGCGACTGATAATTGTCAAAATGCTATTAAGTCTTCAACTCCCCGAGGACCCTCTATGGAGTAGAGAAAAAAGAAAAGGGATACATTATATTAAAAGCCTTCAATACTATCCATTGAGAAGTACCATGCCGCTTTTCATATTGACAAGTGTAGCCCTTGTTGAATCCGAAGAAATGATACTCTCCCTGACGAATGCCCTAAAACCACAATCCTGCCCCATACAGCTTCGCAAGTAGGCCGATAATTAGTAGGTAGCCAAAGATACTTAGCAGTACCTTCAACTAGCCACTCGCCAGATACGTGTAAAATCGGAATGTGTTTACCGTCAGGGGAGAAGGCCACCGACGTGACCGCGCCAGAATGGCCCTCGAGCGTCTGCTGTAGGGCTCCAGTCGCCGCGTCCCAGAGCCGTACCGTCTCGTCACTTGAGCCCGACACGACCTGCGTGCTGTCGGGGGAGAAGGCCACTGACCAGACCGCGCCAGAATGGTCCTTGAGCGTCTGCTGCAAGGCTCCAGTCGCCGCGTCCCAGAGCCGCACCGTCTGGTCCTATGAGCCCGACACGACCTGCGTGCCGTCGGGGGAGAAGGCCACCGACGTGACCGCGCCAGAATGGTCCTCGAGCGTCTGCTGCAAGGCTCCAGTCGCCGCGTCCCAGAGCCGCACCGTCTCGTCACTTGAGCCCGACACGACCTGCGTGCCGTCGGGGGAGAAGGCCACTGACGTGACCGCGTCAGAATGGCCCTCGAGCGTCTGCTGCAAGGCTCCAGTCGCCGCGTCCCAGAGCCGCACCGTCTGGTCGTATGAGCCCGACACGACCTGCGTGCTGTCGGGGGAGAAGGCCACCGACGTGACCGCGCCAGAATGGCCCTTGAGCGTCTGCTGCAAGGCTCCAGTCGCCGCGTCCCAGAGCCGCACCGTCTGGTCCTATGAGCCCGACACGACCTGCGTGCCGTCGGGGGAGAAGGCCACCGACGTGACCGCGCCAGAATGGCC